>Ga0193738_1000147_pt1 | contig 46724 bp, 53 predicted proteins | sample L2a1metaG_FD_144927 | JGI IMG/M metagenome (GOLD analysis project Ga0193738, IMG submission 144927) | Soil microbial communities from a riparian zone of the East river system, Colorado, United States - L2a1 | ecosystem: Environmental > Terrestrial > Soil > Riparian zone | place: USA: East River... | reverse complement strand
TGACGCGGCACCGTGACAACGCGCTTCGCTGGGTGAACCGCAAGACCGACGCGCGGTTCGACTACGTCATCGCGTGCGACCAGTTCAAAGAGGTTCGGCTGAACATGGCGGCCATCGTGCTGACGATCAAGGCCATCAGGCAGATCGAACGGTGCGGCACGTCGAGCCTGCTCGAGCGGGCGTTCAAGGGCTTCGCGGCCATCGAAGCGACGGCCGGCCCGAGCGGTGGTGTATGACCCAGAAGGCTATCGGCACCGGCGAGATCATCGACGCCGACGTCCTGGGCGGCACCGCTCACGAACTCCGGATCGCGGAACTCGAGACGCAGCTCCGGGCGATGACCCGGCAACGCGATGACGCGAACCGCGAGACGAAGCGGGCGCAAGAGGACGCCCAACGGGCGCTGTCGATGCTGCGCACCCAGCTCGGCCCGCTCTACCGCGCCCTGCAAGCCGTGTTCGGCGAACTCGACGCGGCCGGTGTCACCGAGGACCGGCGACCGGAACCCGGCGACGCACCGCCCGCCGCGCCGGCGAAGAACGTCGCGGTCTGGGAGGCCTGGAAGCAGCGGATGCCGCCGGCGGTCGGCAAGGTCATCGACGCCCTGCTCCTGCATGGCGAGCTGAACCAGGTGCAGATCAAGGTCGCGGCCCGCATCGGCTCGAGCACGGTGACGGATGCGGTGTATAAGCTGAACAAAGCGGGGTTGATCAACAAGAACGGCGGAAGGGTGTCGCTGAAACAGCTATGAGAAAGTCGAAGCAGTGGATCGTCTGGGGGTTGGTGGTCGACGAGGACGAGGACGTCGCGCCGGTCGACCATTGCCACAGCCTGGCCGAAGCGATGCGCTCGCCGCTGCCGGGCATCGTTCACGAATACGACTTCGTCGCCGGTGATGATGAACACTGCGGCACGTTCCTGAACGGCCGAGCCATCGGCGTCAATCAGGCGCTCGCCGCGCGGCTACACTGAGGAGGGGCTATGACACTCGAGCAGCTAACACAGCATCAGGCGACCGTGCGCGGACTCAGGGACACCCTCGCGAGCAACCGCGACGGATTCACCGAGAACGTCACGCCGGCGATGCAGCGCGAAACTCTCTTTGATGCGGTCGACGCGCTGGCCGACGTCGTCGGTGCCTTGATCGAGGAGCGCCTCGCGGACGGGCAGCACTCGGCCAAGGTGTCGGAGATGATCAAGGGGCAGGGCAAGGCATGAAGCTCGAGGTTCGCTGTTGCTGTGATCCGGGGAAGCTGATCGGCTACCTCGATCACCCGAATCTTCAGAAGGTCGGGGATCGCTGCACGTTCGTGCTGCGGCCGGCGTCCTGCGTGCGCGTCGGTGATGACGCCCTGCATCTGCAATTCGGCGAGCGGCTCGAGTTCGACGTCCTCGAGGCGCTGATCCCGATCGAGGGCGAGCTGACTGCGGTGCATGGCCGCGAGCGCCGCGTCGCCATCCGTAATCGCGACTACCCGCTCGAGAAGCTCCGGCTGGTGCCTGGATTCGAGGAGGCCGCAATCGACGCCCATGATCGCGAAGCGGTGACAGGCCACGGGCGATACTGATGCCGAGCAAGACCCTCGACCTCCGCGCTCAGCGATTCGTTGACGCCTACCTGGGGAGCGCCGCCGGGAACGGGACAGCTGCGGCTCGAGCGGCGGGCTACAAAGGCACCGCCGCGACGCTGGCCGTGCAGTCAACCCGGCTGCTAAAGAATGCTAAGGTTCGCAAGGCCATCGACGCCCGGCAGGAACGGCGCACCGGCAAGGCCATCCTCAGCGCCGACGAGCGCGACCAGATGCTCACCGACATCGCGAAATTGACGTGGAGCTCGAGCGACAAGATGATCGCGATCCGGGCCATCGCCGAGCTGAATAAGTGCAGTGGCCGCCATAGCATCAAGCACGTCCTCGACGGCAGGCTCACGCTCGAGCAGGCGCTCACGCAATCGAGGAAATAGGCCGGGAAATGCGGATCGCCCACCGGCTGGAGACTTGAATGGATTACGTCGCGCTCTGGTTCATCCTCACGGGCGGCGGCGGCTACGTGCCGCCGGAGGATGTTCGCGCACCGCAGTGCGGTCGGCCGGGGCTGGTGGTCGGCGTGATGGTGGATCGCCTGGTCAACCCGACGCTGGCGCTCTGGCCCGACCCGCACGTTGTCGGCGAACACTGCGAGGTCGACATCCGCGCTCGCGTCCAGGGCTTGCCGTTCGGCGAGTATCACCTTGCGACAACCGAGATGGTCAAGGCGCTGCCGTTCGGCACGCCACCCGAACCCTACATCGGCATCGACCCGCATACCTCCGCGCTGTGGCTTCGGCTCGATGACGGATCGATTCTCCCGCCGGCGCTGCCACCGGCCAACCTACGACTCAGCGGCCAACAATGAGAGAATGCCTCACCATGAAAACAATTCTGTTCGCGCTCGCGCTCCTCGTCCTGCCCGCGCTCGCATTCGCCCAGGCGGTCGACGGATATCGCCTCAACATCTATCCGGCCTCGACACCGCCGACGACGACCCCGACGCAAACCTTCGACTTCCTGATGAGCGCGATTACCTGCAACCTCGCGCCGCCGGTCGTGGTGCCTGGTGTGCCGGTGAACCCGACCCGCGCGATCTGGGATGACCCGGCCAACGCGGGGCGCGTGTGTCAGTGGAACGACCCCGGCACGGGGCCACTGTTCGCGGTGCCGTTCGGCTCGAGCTACGAGGCTGGCCTTCAGGCGTTCAACGCGGCCGGGCGAGGTCCGGAAAGTAACAGAGCCCCTTTTTCGCGACTGTCGGCGCCGACAACTGCGCCGGCGGGACTTCGTTTGATACGACCCGGATCGTAGGCGTCGCGGGCGTGTTCGGGTATTTCGATCTGACGATGACTCGGTGCAAGGGGGAGTGATGGCGAAGACGAAACCGCGCAAGGACAGCGACGTCGTTCGGATGCTCCAGGTCGACAAGCTCGGCACGGTGCAGACCTGGAAGCTCACGCACAAGACCGTCAAGGGCATGAGCGCCCGCGACGCGGCGGCCTTCGAGGAAGGGTTCGCCGAGCGGTCGCGTGACTTCAACCAGGACAAGGCGCACAGCTCGATCGAAGTGCCGTCACGCATCCCGGCATTCTGGAAGGGCTACGAGTTCGCGCGGGCGCAAGAGGCGAAGACCGAAGAGTGAGCGACGACGACAGCGAGGGCTATGACACAGTTCGGCAGATCCCGGCGTTCCGTCGATTGATCGGTTGCCGACTCGATGATGTCTCCTGCACCGATAAAGGAGAGGATCCAACGGAGGTCTATCTCTTGTTCAGTAACGGCACGGTCATCACGGTGACTATCACCGGCCCAGGCGTGTTCGCGTTCGAGGAAGTCGAGGAGCATTGAGCCTCGAGGAAATCGGTCGCATCATCAAGGGCTATCGCGAGGAGCGCGGGATCCTGCGCTTCGTTGACGAACAATTCAAGGTCAAGCTCGACACTTGGCAGGAGGAAACGCTCCTCGCGTTCGCGTCACCGCGCCCGGAACACCGCCGCATCAGTATGCAGGCGTGCGCTGGCCCCGGTAAGACGGCGGTCGAGGCTTGGTGTGGGAGCTGGTTCCTCGGCACGCAAGGCGAAGAGGGCAATCATCCGAAGGGCGCGGCCGTCTCAATCTCGCGCGAGAACCTGAAGGATAACTTGTGGGCGGAGTTCGCGAAGTGGATCGGGATCTCGCCGTTCATGTCGTCATCGTTCACCTGGACGAACGGCCGCATCTTCGCCAACGATCACCCGGAGACGTGGTTCATCAGCGCCCGCGCGTGGCCGAAGTCAGCGAACGCCGACGAGCAGGGCAAGACCCTGAGCGGCCTGCACTCAAAGTATGTCGTCATCCTGGTCGATGAAAGCGGCGCGATCCCGACGACGGTGCTTCGCGCCGGCGAACAGGCGCTCTCGACGTGCGTGTTCGGCAAGATCCTCCAGGGCGGCAACCCGATCAGCCTCGAGGGAATGCTGCACGCCGCGGCGAACGAGCTGCGACATCAATGGTTCATCATCCGCATCACCGGCGACCCGGACGATCCGAAGGCCTGGGTGCATTCCCCGCGCGTCGGCGCTCAACCGCTCGAGTGGGCGAAGGAACAGATCGCGACGTATGGCCGAGAGAACCCGTGGGTCAAGAGCTACATCCTCGGGCAATTCCCGCCACAGTCGATCAATTCGTTGCTGGGCCTGGAAGACGTCGAGGCCGCGATGGCTCGGCACCTTCGAGGGCCGGCTTACGAGTGGTCACAGAAGCGCCTCGGTGTCGACGTCGCGCGATATGGCGACGACCGCACGGTCATCTTCCCGCGGCAAGGCCTGGTCAGCTTCCTGCCGGTGGTCATGCGGCACGCGCGAGACTCGGCGGTCAGCACCGACATCGCCGCTCGCGTGATGATGGCGAAAGCGCAATGGGGCAGCGAGCTCGAGTTCTTCGATGCGACCGGCGGCTGGGCGGCCGGAGCGGTCGACGTGATGCGCTCGAATGGCGTGAACCCGATCAATGTGCAATTCCACGCCGACGCCCTGGACCCGCGCTATTACAACCGCCGCGCCGAGATTTGGTTTCAGATGGCCGAGTGGATCAAAGGCTCGGGCGTGCTGCCGAAGAGGGCCGAGATGGTCGCCGAGCTGACGACCCCGACCTACACGTTCAAGGACGGCACGTTCCTGCTCGAGCCGAAGGAGCTGGTCAAGAAGCGGCTCGGTCGGTCGCCGGATATCGCCGACGCGCTGGCGCTGACGTTCGGCCTGCCCGACATGCCTCGAGAGATGATCGCAAAGCTCCGGAAGCAGGCGCACGCGACGACAATGGACGACGTCGCCGCCGCCGGCGGGAAGGCCGAGAGCGGGTATAACCGTGACGACTATTGAGGATCGAGCGCCGGATGTCGACGTCGACCTGATCGCCGACGAAGACGATGATGATGACGAAGGGCCATGTGACGTCTTTGGCAGGAGGACACGATGCAGGTATCACTATTCACGCGCGTCGCTGAGCGCGATTGGGACGAGGTCAAGGCGCTCGAGATTCCGGACATGCAGCCGCCGCCGAGCGTGATCGTCTGGGGCGAGCGCGTGTTTATGATCATCCCGCCGGCGTTTTCGCCCGGCGACGGCACGACCCCGGAGTATGGCGAGGTCTTCGCCTACGTGGTGCCGGAAGCGCCCCGCGCATGATCCGCGCGGCCACGGTCGACGACTTCCCCAGGCTCGCCGAGATGGGGAGCAAGTTCATGGCCTCGAGTCGCTACGGTGACTTCCTGCCAACAACGCCGAAGATGCTCGAGGCGCTGCTCGCGGTCATCACCGAGGTCGGTGTCGTGCTGGTGTGTGAGCGCGTCACGCTCAAGGTGCCGCAGCTCTCGTATCCAGGTCGAGCGCCGATCATCGCGGCCACGGAGGAACACCCGGCCATCGGCAGCGATCACAACCTCGTCGGGATGATCGCGCTGGTCGCGCTCCCGCACCCGATGACCGGCGAGGTCTACGTCGAAGAAATGGCCTGGTGGGTCGAGCCGGATCACCGCGGCTCGGTCGGCCCGCGCCTGCACATCGCCGGCGAGGAGTGGGCCAAGGCCAAGGGCATCAGCCTCATGCGAATGCTGAGTCCGGCTGGCTCAGATTTGGGCATATACTACGGGCGGCGCGGTTACGTCGAAGTCGAGACTGCCTGGGTGAAGAGACTCTAAACATATGGGCTGGATGACGGCACTGACGATCGGCGCGATGGTCTATGGCGCCGTGCAACAGAAGAAGCAGACGAACGCCGTGAAGAAAGCGGCGGAGGCGCAAGCCCAACAGGCACCGCTCGCGCCTGCCCCGGCCGCCACGTCGCTGACTCCGCCCGCCCCGCCGTTGCTGGATCCTGGCAAGAAACAATCGCTCGCGAACGGTGCCGCCCTGAAGCAAAAGAAGAAAGCGGTCGGCGGCTCAATCCTCACTCGCCCGAAGGCACCCGTGTCGAACGCGATGCCCGTGGCGGCGCGAACGATGCCTCGATCCCTCGTCGGCGGTTACTGATGCCGCGATACACCGGATCCGATCAATCGAAGCGCGACCGCCTGGCCGCACTCGCCAACACGCTCTGGTCAGAGCGAACGAGCGGCTTCGATCCCCATTGGAGCGAGCTCGATCAATACCTCCTGCCGCGGCGCACGCGGTTCTGGACGGGCGACAAGAATCGCGGCGACAAGCGCAACGAGAAGATCATCGACTCGACCGGGCGCTACGCGGCCCGCACGCTCGGCAGCGGCTTGCACGCCGGGCTGACGTCGCCGGCGCGGCCCTGGATGAAGCTCACCACGCCGAACCCGGAGCTGGCGAAGATCCCGGTGGTGAAGTATTGGCTGCATGAAGTGACCCAGCGGATGCTGACGATCTTCGCGCAGACCAACATCTACAACACCTTCCCCATCGTGTATCAGGACATGGGCGTCTTCGGCACCGGCGCGGTCGCGGTCCTGGAAGACAGCAAGGATCTGTTTCGGTGCTACCCCTACGCGCTCGGCAGCTATGCGATTGGCGTCGATGCTCGAGGCCTCGCCTGCACGCTGGTGCGGAAGTTTCAGCTCACGGTGCGGCAGGTTGTCGAGGAGTTCGGAGTTTCCGATGACGGCAAGGATATCGACTGGACCAATATTTCGACCATCGTCAAAAACGCCTGGGACAAGGGCGAGTATCAGACGCCGGTGCAGATTTGTTGGATCGTCACGCCAAACGAGGATTATGACCCCGACGCCTTCGGCAATAAGTATCTGAAGTTTACGAGCTGCCACTACGAGGACGCCTCGACCGAGAAGAATTTTCTCCGCGAGTCCGGGTTCCGTTCCTTCCCGGTGATGGTGCCGCGGTGGGACATCACCGAGGGCGACAGCTACGGCACCGACTCGCCTGGCATGACCGCGCTCGGCGACGTGAAGCAGCTTCAGATCATGCAGAAGAAGCTCGGGCAGGCCATCGCGAAGATGGTCGATCCGCCGCTCGCCGGGCCGACGTCGCTGATCACCCAGAAGGTCAGCCTCCTGCCGAGCGACATCACCTATGTCGATCACCGCGAGGGCATGGGCGGCCTCCGCGCGATCCATGAGGTCAACCTTCGCATCGACCATCTGACCAACGACATCGCGAACGTGCAATTTCGGATTCAACGCGCGTTCTACGAGGATCTGTTCCTAATGCTCGCCCGCTCCGATCAACAGCGCGGCTCGACGCCGATCACGGCTCGCGAGGTCGAGGAGCGCCATGAGGAGAAGCTGATCGCGCTCGGCCCGGTCCTGGAGCGCACGAACGACGAACTCCTCGACCCGATTGTCGACCGCGTGTTCGAGATGATGGAACGCGCCGGCCTGATCCCGCCGGCACCCGAGCAGCTTCAGGGCGTCAACATCAAGCCCGAATACGTCTCGATTCTCGCCCAGGCCCAGAAGCTCGTCGGCGTGGTCGGCCTCGATCGCTTCAACCAGAACGTCCTGGCGATTGCGCCGGTCGTGCCGAGCGTGCTGAACAAGGTCAATTACAACCGCGTGATCGATGACTACGGCGACATGCTGGGCATCGACCCGAACATCCTGCGGTCGGACGAAGAGGCCGATGAAATGACCGCGCAACAGGCCGAGGCGCAACAGGCCCGCGAGGAAGCGGAAACCGCGGCGAAGATGGGCGCGGCCATGAAGTCGGCAGCCACGGCCCCGCTCGAGGGCGACACCGCGCTCTCGAGGCTCGCCAGCGCCGCCGCGGCTGGCACCGTTTAGGAGGAGTGATGAAGCAAGTCTTCAGGATCATCGGCGTGTGGGTGTTGTTCTTCGCGACCATCGGCGCGGTCGCGTTCGGGTTCGCGATGATGGCCGTCCTCGAGCCGATACCGCTCGAGGCGCAAGCGGTCTTCGATGCCGGCCGCGTGACGGTCGCGACGACAGCGACCGCCATCTTCACCGCGCCGGGCGTCGGTGGTCGCGTCACGATCTGTAACCGGCACACGACTCCGATCTTTATCGGCCCGGCCAGCGTGACGACCGCGAACGGCTTTGAGCTGATCAACGCGACCTGTGACGTTTTCTTCCCGAGGCCTCGCGCGACCATCTTCGGCATCGTGGCGGCCGCCACGGCTCGAGTCGACTACGCGGCCGGAGCGCCGTAGATGGCCGTTCGCCCGCTGGTCAAGAACGCGACGAGCAAACGACAAGTCAAGTTTGCCGAGCGAAAGGCGAAGGAGGCCGCGCTTCAGGCGCTCGAGGATCTCCGCGAAGTGCTGGCGACTGAGGTCGGCCGGCGCGTGGTTTACCGGCTCCTAAAGTCGTGTTCGGTGTTCGAGAGTATCGCGGCGCCGCTCGAGCTCATCGCTTACAATGCAGGACGGCAGGACGTCGGGCATTACCTGATGGCCCTGATCGAGCAGGCTGACGACACCGCGATCTTCACGATGATGCAGGAAGCGACGGTCGCCAAACGCAAGGATGCCCGCGAGCGAGACGCGGTTCACACCGAGAAGGACGATACAGATGGCAGCGAAGACTGAAACCCCGCCGGCCGACACCGCCGCCGCCGCCGCCGCCGCGAAAGCCGCGAGCGACCAGGCCGCAGCCGACAAGGCCGCAGCGGACAAAGCAACCGCCGACAAGGCCGCAGCCGATGCAGCGGCCGCCGCCGGTGGCGACAAGGACAAGGCCGCGGCTGACAAAGCTGCCGCCGACAAAGCAGCGGCAGACGCAGCGGCCGGGAAACCCAAAGACGGCGAGGCCGTTGTGGAGGGTGCCCCCGACAAGTATGCGCTGACGATCCCCAAGGACGGGGCGGTCGACGCGAGTGACATCGCGCTGATCGAAGCACTGGCACGCGAGCACAACCTGCCCAACGATCAGGCGCAGGCGCTCCTCGAGCAGCACAACACCATGCTGATCGAGGGCAGCACGAAACTCGCGGCGGAGCTTACGGCAGATCGGGACTACGGCGGTGAGAAGCTGGCGGAAACCCAGCGGCTCAGCAAGGCCGTGATCGACCTGGTGCGGCCCGAAGGACATCCTCGACGCGCGGCGTTTCAGCGCCTCCTGGACAAGAGCGGGTATGGCAATCACATCGAGATCGCGAGCTTCCTCGCGGACCTCGGCAAGCGAATGAAGGAAGACTTCCCGGCGAGTGGTGGCGGCGGTGGCGGCGACAACAAAGAGAAGCCGCTCGCGAATCGCATCTACCCGAACCAGAAGTAACCTCGTTCGACAGGAGTTAGCAATGCGTTTTTCTTTCGTAGTTTTGACGGCGGTCCTGGTCATGATCCTGGGCGTCGATATCGGGGCCGTCTCCTCAGCGGGTGCCGGCCATCTGCCGAACATGCTCGAGTTCGGCTTTCTCGCGAAGGTCGGCCTCGGCCTCTTCGCGTTCGGCGCGGTGCTGAGCACGAACGCGCTCACGCTGGCCGATTGGGCGAAGCGCGTCGATCCGTCCGGCAAGATCGCCGACATCGTTGAACTGCTCTCGCAGAGCAATGAGCTGTTGGCGGACATGCAGTGGATCGAGGGCAACCTGCCGACCGGCCATCGCACCACGATGCGCACCGGCTTGCCGGCGGTCGCGTGGCGCTTGATCAACTCGGGCGTCGTGCCGAGCAAGTCGACGACTGCGCAGATCGACGAGCAGAGCGGGATCCTCGAGGCCTGGTCGGAAGTCGACGTCGCGCTCGCGCGGCTCAACGGCAACACCGCGAGCTTCCGGCTCTCCGAGGCCCGCGCGTTCATCGAAGCCATGAATCAGGAAATGGCTCAGACGTTGTTCTACGGGAACGGCGGCCTCGCCCCGGAAGAGTTCACCGGCCTCGCGCCGCGCTACTCGAGCCTCGCGGCGGGCAACGGCACGAACATCCTGGACGCCGGCGGTGCCGACGCGGCCGACAACGCGAGCATCTGGCTCGTCGCATGGTCGCCCGAGACGGTCAGCGGCATCTTCCCGAAGGGTTCGCAGGCGGGCCTCGAGCATGACGATTACGGCGAGCAGACGATCCACGTCACCGCCGGCGTCGCGGGCAGCCGTATGCGTGCGCTCCAGGAACGCTGGGTCTGGAACGCGGGCATTCAGCTCGCCGACTGGCGCTATGTCGTCCGCATCGCGAACATCGACATCAGCAACCTGACGGCCGGCACCGGCGCCGACCTCATCGACCTGATGGAAACGGCGCTCGAGATCCTGCCGAACGGCCTCGGTCGCCCGGTGTTCTACATGAACCGCCTGGTGGCTCGCGTCCTGCGTCGGCAGGAACGCGGCGACGTCACCACGGGCGGCGGCCTGACCTTCGAGAACGTCGAAGGCAAGCGCGTCATGGACTTCGCTGGCGTGCCGGTGCGGCGCGTCGATGCTCTCCTCACCACGGAGGCGCGCGTCGTCTAGGCCTCACGGGGCCAAGACGACCGAGGCTAGAAGGTTTAACCAAGGTTCAGAGGAGCGAAGCATATGTATCTCGACGCTTTCCTGCGAGTATCCAACGCCCAGGCGTTCGGTGCCGCAGCCGTTTCGACCGATTCGATCGACCTCGGCAACGTGACGCCGAAGCGCCAGATCTCCACCGGCGAGCCGATGGGGTTTGGCGTGGCGATCACGACCGCCGGCACCGTGGCCGCAACGCTGATGGAAGTCATCAGCGCGACCGACGCGGCGCTGACCGCCGGCATCCTCGTCCACAGCTCGCGCTCGGTGCCACTGGCCGAGACGGTGCTGGGGGCGCTGTTCTTCCTGCCGTTCAACTCAGGAGCGCCGACGCAGCGATTCATCGGCGTGCGCATGACGACCGCCGGCGGCACCATCTCGGCGACCGCCTGGTTGACGTCACACAGCCTGTTCTCGATCCACTCCGCGCACTACGCGCGGAACTACGTGGTCTAGAGCCGTCATTCGTCGCGGGCTACTTGCCGAGTTCACTCGAGCCGGCCGGTGGCTCGCGGCCAACCTGTTTTTGTTGAGGGAGAAGTGCAATGACGAAAGCGAAAGCCAAGCCCGCAGCTCGAGGAGCTGCAACGCCCGCCAACCCGAAGACGCCGCGCCCGCCGGTTGGCACCGGCCCCGCGCCTGGCGTCACGCCGGAGCAGGGCATTCCGCCCGCCGGTCGCATCGGCAAGAACCAGATCTCCTCGCGTCCGGTGTCACCGGGCAGCGCGAACGATGCCCCCTCGCCGAGCCGCCGCATCCCGGCGCGTCCGCGCGTGCAGGAACCCGAAGGCGAGGAGCGCGACCTCGGCCCGCTGGTGCGCGTCCAGGCGACGCGCGTCGGGTTCGTCGACAACGCTCGCCGCCGCGAGGGCGACGTGTTCGACGTTCACGAAGCCGAGTTCAGCGACAAGTGGATGGTTCGAGTGACCGAGGACGTGCCGACGAAGATCACCGGCCCGGCCGCGGCGCTCAAGAAGATCCACGATGATGCGCTGCCCGGCAAGATGGCACGCTCGGCGGCCGAGACGGATCCGCTCGGCACCAAGTCGTAGGGCTGAGACAGTCAACCTTTTTCAAGGAGCAGTCTCATGCCTCGACCGAAAGTAATGAACTACCCGCACGTTGCACGATTCGCCGGCGATGCGCCGGACGTGATCGCGGGCGACGGTGCGGTGAACATCGACTATGACGGCAACGTGCTACTGACCAAAGGGTCGGCCGCTGCCATCACGGTCGCCGCGCCTGGTGCGAAGAACGTCGGTCGCCGGAAGAAGATCTTCAACGGCTCGGACTTCGCGCACATCGTTACCTTCACCGGCTCAACGCTGCGTGACGGCACGACCGGCGCTTCGATCACCTGGACGGCCGCCGCGTTTCAGGGTTCCTCACTCACCATCTACGCGGTCAGCGCGACGACCTGGATGGTGGAGTCGATGAACCTCGGCGCGATCGCCTAGTTCGAGCTTTATCGAGGCGCTGGCGGGAATCTCGCCGATTGGTTGGGGGTGACTAATCGGCGAGCGCCAGCGCCGTTTTTTGCAAAGGGCGGGCGATGGCAACTGTCGAAAAGTGGCTCGAGTTCACGGTTCATCTGACCGACAAGGCCCGCGTCGCCGAGCTTCAGGCGCTTTACCCGGCCGGCGCGAAGAACGTCGCCCCGATCACGATGTCGACGCTGATGGCCGCGCCGATTCAAGAGACGTCGGCGACCTTCGCCGCCCCGTGTTCACGCTCGCCGTATTTCATCCCAGGCAGCGCCTATCCTCGAGACGTCGCGCAATTCACGCGCAAGAGCGGCGGCTGGTTCGGCCTCTCCTTCCTGTTCGGCAACACCACGAATTATCACTGGTATGCCAACTTCGCGTATGCGGCTGGGACGACGGCGGAGATTGACGGCACGCCGACCGAGGTCGTCGCGATCGCGCAACGCCGCAACATGATGTCCTTCGATGCCATCGGCACGATGGAGGAGGCCGGCGGGTTGGGTTCGACAGCCATCAACCGCGGCGCGTCACGGCACGCGGACGGTGCCGGGTTCTCGGTGCGACAGGAAAGCTCGTCACACGAAGTCTCGATGAGCCCCACGTCGGGCGGCGGCGGCGCGAGCAATCAGGCCTGGGATCGCTTCTACATGCGCGTGAACAAGGCACCGACGCTCGGCCTCGCACGGTTCTACCGGGTCGGCCTCGCGGGCGGCGCGTCGCGCGGCTTCTCGCTCGATCTGACGGTCGACCTCCGGGTTCAGTTCAAGAACATTCAGGACGGCGGCACCGAAGCCGGCTTCAACACGACGACCGATCAGCTCGAGATCGGTCGCTGGTATCGGTTCGATGTGGTGTGGAAGTCCGGCGCGGCCGGCTCGAACCAGACGCGCGTCTACATCGGCCGCAAGCTGGTGATGACGCAGGTCGTCACCGCGTCCGGCGGCATGAACACGGCGAGTAATCACGCCGCGTCTTACCTGGGTTCGTTCGCTGGTTGGGAAACCGGCGATCAGCCGGAGATGGATTTTGACGATTGGGTGATGGCCGACTGGCCGACCGTCGACAGCGGCGGCCGCTTCGCCGGGAAGGACTGGCTAAACGGATCGCGCGTCAAGTTCATTCCGCTCTCGGCGATGGGGCCGGGCAACGCCTGGACAGGCCCGGTTGATCACCGGATGTTGAATGCGAACCTGCACAACCCGGTCGCCGCCGATGCGACATCGAAGTTCACAACCAGCACGTCGGGCGCGGCGCTCGTTGGCACGGTGGAAGCGAAAGAGATCACGACCGTGCCGGGCGCACTCGGCGCGGTGGCGTTCTATGTCGTGGCCTTTATCCGTCAGACGGTCGCCGGAGCCGGCACCATCGGCTGGCGCTTTAATGGCCTCCTCGACCTCGCCGCGCTCGCGTCACAAAGCACCGGCTATCGGTGGGAGCGACGGCTCTACCGGCCCAGCGGCCTCACCGACCCGATCGCGAGCTTGACGCCGCTCGAGGTTCATCACATCAAGGCGGCGAACGTCAACCCGGCCGACTGTCAGGCGCTCGGGGCCGTCGTGGAATTGATCGGGACGTTCGGCGATGAGGACGTGCCGGCTGACACGGAAGAAAGCGACACGCCGCCGGCCCTGCCGCCGCGCCGGCTGGGAACGCACAACGCGCCCTATCCCGGATCGCCCTGGGCGCGAGCGACGGCGCCGGTGCAATCGCCGGTCGTCGTGCATTCAGGCACTTACGTCGGCAACAGCACGATCACGGAACTCACGTTCCGATCCAACGTCAACTGGATTTGGATCAGGCAAGTCTCGGCGGTCGCGGGGCAATTCTTCTTTTCATCGGCCTGGGCCGGTCACTTTGAAGGGCAGGAGGCGGCGCTCCCCGGCATCGACGCCCTGCTCGATCCCGCGTTCGTGCCGAGCGGCGTCATCGACACACAGGAGCAGCGGTGTGTCGTGCGCCTCGTCGGCGACAGCTTGGCCTGGAACCGCACCGCGATCACCTACGAATACGTCGCGGTCATGGACCCCGGTGCGCGACTGATGCTCAATGGTCAGTTTCATCACCAGACGACGGTCGTGTCGTTCGCGAACCCGCTCCCGGTTGCGACCTTCACGCCGGAATATACGTTCTTCCAGGTCGAGAACGTCAGCGGCAGCGGCTACCAGCGATCCGTGAAAGGCCTCGGACACGCCGCGCCGAATGGGTCGATCCTGAACCTCGCCGAGAGCGCGACAATCGCGCAAGTGGCGGCCGGTTCGATCACGTCGCTGGCGACGCTACACAACGGCAATGATCGGCCGACGCTCTATTCGGCCTGGCGACGCGACGACGGATCAGGCGATCCCAACCGCTTCAAGGTCGTCAAGATCGGTAGCTACGTCGGCGACGGCTCGGCCTCGAGGACGGTCGGGTTCGAGAACGCGACCGGGTTGCGTCCCTTGTTCGCCATCGTGACGCCGCACACCGCGCTCTCATATGTCCGCGACCCCTCGAACCTAACGAACACATCGAACGCGATGGGCACGGGAACCTCGAGCACGACGGCGATCACCGCCGGCGGTATTGACTCCTTCTCGGTCGGCAGCACGCTGAACACCAACGGCGTCACCTTCGAGTATTTCGTGATCCTCGGCAGCGCGACGGCGGGCAATGGCGGCTGGTCGATCGACGGCGAGTTCGCTTACCTCGAGCCGGACTGGATTGACCCCGACTTCGTTGAGCCGCCCGACTTCGATGAGGAGCCGACCCCGGTCGACCCCGATCCGGATCCCGGCCCGGACGACACCGAGGATTGCACCGATCCCGATAGCGTCTGTATTTTGGCGACGACCCGCGTCGCGAACGTCGCGCTTACGCATATCGGCGTGACGAAGCTGCTCACGAACTATTGCACCCAGAACTCGACCGAGGCCCAGGTCGTTCGGGCGCTCTACGAGGACAGCGTTCGCAAGGTGCTGCGGGACTTCCCGTGGCCGTTCGCGACGAAATACGCGGCGCTGGTCCTCGCGTCGACCCAGCCATCGGCGGCCAATGAGGATTGGGATTTCGCTTATCGGATGCCCGCCGACTGCATCTTTGAGCGTCGCCTTGTCACGGATCGGGAAGGCACGGCCAACCCGACCCCGCCGCCGTTCATGCTCTCGAGCGACGCCTCCGGCGGCCTGATCTTCACGAACGAGGCGGATGCGTTCCTCTGCTACACCTGTCGGCCGGTCTGTGTCGCGTTTGCCTCCGACACGCTGTTCCGCGAGGCGCTCGGTTGGCACCTAGCCGGGGCGCTCGCTCCGCCGCTGACCCGCATGACCGACGTCGCGAAGATGTGTTACGAGAAATACGACGAGGCCATTGCGAAGGCGCACGCGGTCATCAAGCCCGGCGTGCCTGGACTGCGCACCGCGGCGGATCCAACCAGTCCGGACGCTGGCGCGGCCTGCATCGCGGCCAATGTCGACGTCGCGAACGCGGCGCTCCTGCGCATCGGCGCCCGGCCCGTGGCGAACCTCTCGAGCGAGCAGAGCCGGGAAGCGATCGCCGTGATGATGATCTTCGAGAACGAGCTTCGCGCGACGCTCCGCGATTACCCGTGGCGCTTTGCGAAGCGTTACAACGAGACGCTGACGTTCATCGCTGGCACCGAGAGCGTGCCGGTCAATGCCGACTGGCAATACAGCCACCGGCTGCCGAGCGATTACGTGATGGCGCGACGCCTGATCACGCAAGGCACCGGCCGGTCTTATGACGAGAACCCCAAGGTGTTCGAGATCAGCACCGACGCGACCGGGCCGCTCCTCTTCAGCCATGAGCTCGACCCGATGCTGGAATACACCGCGCGGATCCCGTGCGCGGTCAACCAGGCCGACCCGCTGTTCAAGGACGCCTTCGCGTGGCGACTCTCGGCGGCGCTCGCCCCGTCACTCGCCCAGGTCGACCCGGAGATGCCGGAGCAGCACGGGCGCGGGCCTGAAGACCCGCCCCAGAAGGACATGCGCATCCGGTCGAAACCGAACAAGGCGGCGATGCGGTTGCAGGTCGCCCAGATGGCGCGACGAATGTATGAGCGCGTGCTGGTGCAGGCCCGTGTCGCCGACGCCAACGAGGCCAACCCGGAACATCCCGGCGAAGCGCCCTGGATTGCGGGACGGTAGGCAATGCCTGAATCCGTCATTCAACGGAGTTTTGCCTCGGGCGAGCTCGCGCCGGCGCTCCACGCGCGGGCCGACCTCGAGCAATACGTCACGGGGGCGCGAACCTGCCGGAACTTCCTGATCATGCGGGAGGGCGCGGTCGCGAACCGTCCAGGCTTCCGGTTCGTCGGCGAGTGCAAGACCGCGAGCAGCAACGTCCGGCTGCGCCGCTACAACTCGGCGACGCCGAACGAAAGCATCCTGATCGAAGTCGGCGTCAGTTACTTGCGGTTCTACAAGAACGGCGCGAGGATCGAACTCGCCGGCGCGGCGGCGGCCTGGAGCGCCGTCGTCAACTACGTGCCGGGCGATCTGGTGTCACAGGGCGGCGTGAACTATTACGCCAAGGCCGCGAGCTTGAACCAGGTGCCGCCTAATGCGACGTTCTGGCATCCGCTCGACGGGCTGATTTACGAGATCCCGACGACCTACACCACGCCCGGCCTGATCGGCGGCTGGGAGCAGAGCGGCAACGTGATCGTGATCACGCATCGCCTGCACGACCCGCGCGAGCTGGTCTATTTCACGGATACGAATTGGGTGCTCCGGCTGGCCGACACCCAGCCGAACGTCGAGGAACCGACGAACCTGGTGCTGACTCCGAACGCCGGCGCGGGCGCGGTCGCTCGCGTCGCCTACGTCATCACGGCGGCGGCCCTGGGCACCTTCGAGGAGTCGCTCGTCTCGAACGTCGTGAACGACGCCGCGAACCAGGTGCCGACTGTCGACGCGCCGAACCTGCTCGAGTGGGACACCCCGACCGACCCGGTTGAGGAGTGGTATGTCTACAAGGACGTCAACGAAAATGGCGTCTTCGGCTACATCGGCACGGCGAAGGGCGCGGAGGAGTTTCGCGACGGCGGCATCGATCCCGACTACAGCGTGACGCCGCCGCTCGATCGCACGCCGTTCGTGAGCGCGACGACCCGGCCTCACGTCGCGACCCACTACCAGCAACGTCGGTTCTATGCGCAGAGCGTCGACAACCCGGAAGGCATCGAAGGCTCGCGCGTCGGGTTCTTCAATAACTTCGGCCGCAGCTCGCCCGTCCAGGACGATGACGCGGTGACGTTCCGGATTGTCGGCCGCGGCTACATGGCCGTCCGGCACATGCTCGGCCTGAAGCGGTTGATCGTGTTCACCGATGGCGGTGTGTGGCCGGTCGGCGATCCCGAGACGCCGCTGACCCCGTCGTCCCTGGTCGCCGATCAGCAAACTTACACCGGCGTGTCGGCCGACGTGCCGCCGGTGGTGATCGGCAACTCGGTGATCTACTTGCAGGCGCGAGGGTCCATCGTCTTCGACCTGCGCTTCGATCAACAGGTCGAAGGCCTCAACGGGCGCGACCTCACGCTGTTCGCCTCGCACCTGGTCGACGGCCATCAAATCGAGTGCATGGATTACCAGGAGACGCCGCACCCGATTGTCTGGTGCTGCCGTAGCGACGGCACGCTCCTCGGCCTCACCTACGTCCGCGAACAAAACGTCTGGGGCTGGCACCGGCACGACACCGCCGGCGACTTCGAGCAGGTCTGTGTCATTCCCGAGGCGGGCGAGGACTACGTCTATGCCATCGTGAATCGCGACGTCGGCGGCAGTGTTCGCTATATCGAGCGGATGGCCTCGAGGACGATCCGCACCGGGTTCTTCAACCTGGATTCGTTCTTTGTCGACAGCGGCCTGAGCTACGACGGAGCGCCGGCGACCGTGTTCTCGGGCCTCGACCATCTCGAGGGCAAGCGCGTCGCGGTGCTGGGCGACGGTGACATCGTGACGGACGGCTCCGACGCGGTCGAGCTGACCGTCACCGGCGGAAGCGTGACGATCCCGGTCGCGAAGTCGCGCGTGCATATCGGGCTGCCGATCACGGCCGACCTTGAGACGCTCGACCTGGACGTCGGCGGATCGGCGGTGCGCGACAAACAGAAGCGCGTCGGGAGCATGTATCTCATCGTCGACAAGTCCTCGCGGTCGTTCCTCGTCGGCCCGGACTCGGCGAACCTCACGCCCCACGAAATCAGCTCGATCGACGAGACGCCAACCGCCGATGAACACACGGGCCTGGTGGAGATGACCCTCAAGACCGGCTTCAACCTGCCCGGCCGCATCTTCGTCAGGCAGGCCGACCCGTTGCCGCTGACCATCCTGGGCATCGTGCCGAACCTGATTGTGGGAGGATAAGGCGCATGACGAAAGGGCAAGGCATCGCGCTCGGCGTCACGGCGGTCGGATCTATTCTCACGCTCCGGGGCCAGTTGAGCGCCGGCAATGCGGCGAAGCAGGCCGGGCTGTTGTCGCAGGAGGCGGCGGAATCGACGGCCGCGCTTGCCGACTTCAACGCCCAGGTCGCCGAGCTGCAAGGGAAGGACGCGCTCGACCGTGGCGCCGAAGAGGAGAGCCGGTTCCGGTCGGTGGTCAAAGGGGCCATCGGTGCGCAGCGGGCCGGGTTCGCCGCGGCGAATATCGACGTCGGGTTCGGCTCGGCGGTCGACGTCCAGGCCGATGCCGCGATGCTCGGCGAACTCGACGCGCTGACCATTCGCACGAACGCCGCGCGTGAGGCGTGGGGCTACAAGGTGACGGCGATTGACCTCCGGAAGCGGGGCGAGATTGCCCGCAAGGAAGGATCAGCGATGGCCGCCGCCGGCGCGGAGCAACAGAAGGCGAGCCGCTGGGGTGCTGTGGCGACGCTGGTCGGCACGGCCGGATCGCTCCTCGCGGCGAAGTATGGGATGGGGGGCTAGATGCCGGTCGTTCGACGCGAGCGCGAGATCCGCACGACCCCGCTGCCCGCTGCCCGGCTGACCGCCGGCGAGACGGCGCTGTCGAAGGGCGTCGGTGTGCAGCACGCCAAGGCCCAGACCGGCGAGGTCATCGCCAGCATCGGCGCGAAGGCCAGCGGCATCGGTGTCGGCCTGTTCTCGAAGATCCAGCAACAGGAAACCGACAAGGCCGACCAGGTCGCCGCGCTCGCGTTCGACAACAAGTTCGCCGCCTGGGAAACCAGCCGGCTCTATGGCGAGAACGGGGCGCTGAAGCGCCAAGGCAAGGACGCGCTCGGCCTGCCGGATGAAATCGCCAAGGAGTTCGACAAGGTTGCCGGCGAGATCGAGGCGACGGCCGGGAACGAGCGCCAGCGGCTACTGTTTCAGAAGATCCGGGCGCAGCGCCAGCAAGGCCTCGACCTCCAGGTGCAGCGACACACGCATCAGGAGATCCAAGCCTACGGCCGCGACGAGCTGAACTCGACCGTCGTCAACTCGCACAACGAGGCGGTCGCGAAGGCGCTGTCACCGAACGAGGCCGACGCCGCGCTCGCGCGTGGTATCGACGCGATCAAGGTGATGGGGCCGAAGCTCGGGATGGGACCCGAGACGGTGCAGAAACAGATCGACGCGCTGCAATCGCAAACGCTCGATGGTGTCGTCACGCGCCTGCTCGCCAACGGCTACGACCAGAAGGCCAAGGTGTATTTCGAGGACGCGAAAGAGAAGGGGCTGATCAAAGACGGCAACGTGCTGGCCCGGCTCGAGGAGAAGGTCAAGCAAGGCACGACCGACGCGAACGGCGAACGCGCCGCGGCGAAGATCTGGGAGACGCTCGGGCCGAAGACCGACACCGAGGCCATCTCGCTCGACGCAATGGAAAAGGCCGCTCGCGCGGAGTTTCCTGATGACGTCGCCAGCGCCAAGGCCGCTATCTCGGCGCTTCGCTCGCGGAAGCAGGGCGTCGATGACGGCCGGCGCGAACGGAACAATGCCCAGGACAGCGCGATCTGGGGTGCCGTGTTCGAGGGCAAGACCATGAACACGATTCGCCGGATGCCGGAGTTCATCAACGCCGATGGACAGACCAAGACCCGTATCGGCGATTACTTCGACAACGAGGCCGCGCGGTCGGAAAGTCGCGCCGCTGCTCGAGAGTCACGCGCCGCCGCCGCCGAGTCGAGAATCCAGGGCGCTGCCGCGCGAAAGGAACGCGAGCTCGAGCTGAAGGGCTGGTCGACGTATCTCGAGATCAGCGACCCGGCGAAGCTGAAGACGATGACGCGCGGCGACATCCTGAAGCAACTGCCGGAACTGGGGCAGGCGCACGTCAATCGCCTCCTGAACGATCAGGAAAAGCTGGTCAAGGACGAGGCGACGTTCCGCGCGGCGGTGATCGACCGCGACCTGTTCAACTCGATCATGGACGAGGCCGGCGTGCCGGGCGTCTACCAGTCACCCTCGCAGCGCGGCAAGGTGCAGAGCGCGAACCTCGGCAAGCTGCAAGCGACCATCGAAGACGAGATCGCCCGCAAGCAAGTCGCCGCCGGTCGACGTCTCTCGCGCGAAGAGACGGAGGTTGTCGCGAAGTCGGTCGTCGATCGCAAGGTGATGGTGCGCGATTGGTTTATTGACGATCCGGTGATCGCGGCCGTCGTCAACCCGAAAGACGTGCCGAACGCTTACGTGCCGATCGACCAGATCCCGCCGGCGCTACTCGGCCGGACGCTAAACCTGGTTCGCTCGAGCAATCCCGCGTTCCAAGGCCTCACCGATGATCAGCTCAAGGTGCGAGCAAAGGCGCAGCTCGAAAGCTCCTATGCGGCCTATGTGTTGAATCTCGGCGAGGCGGAAGTCCTGAAGCGCCTCCAGCAGGGCGTGAAGTAATGGCCGACCAGAAAACGACGTCGATCTGGGACGACCAGGCCACGACTCCGCCGACCTCGGATCCCAGCCGGATCCCCGGCGCCGCGCCGGCGTCGATCTGGTCGGACGGCCCCGACCCGCTCGAGACGAGCCTGAACGCCGCCCGGCCGCAGAAGCCGGACACGGCCGCGCGGGTGTTGCAGCTCCAAATGAAGACCGGCCTGCCGCCGGTGGTGATCGAGCGCAACCTCGAGGAAGTCGAAAGCAAGGCCGCCGCGACCGACTTCAACGCCGCGACGTTCCGCGCCAGCTATCCCGGCCTCGCGACCTGGTTGCAGGAACCGAAGAACGCCGCCATCGCGCACGATGACCTCGAGCAGCTCGGGCTGGTGTCGCAGATCCTCGAGCGGCCGAAGAACCTTGTTCGCCGATTCTCGGCCGGCGTCAACGTCGGGATCTCCGGCGCGTTCGGGGCGCTCGAGTTCCTGGCGAAGAATCAGGCACCGGAGATCGCGCCGTTCGTGATGGAAGGACCGGCCCGCGACGCCGAGCGCGAACACGCCGTCACGTTCTTCAAGGAGATGCGGCAGGAAGTCACGAAGACCGCCGACTACGCGCGTGGCGATCAATCCGGCGCGGGCCTGCTCGAGCGCGGCATCTACAGCGGCGTCGAGTCGGTCGGCATGATGGCCCCGGCGCTGATGGCGTCGGTGTTGACCGGCACGCCTGGACCGATGTTGGCGATCATGGGCGTCGAAACCGGCGGCGCGTCCTACGGCAAAGCGATCGACCAGGGCTATAGCCACGGCCGCGCGGCGACCTACGGCGCGATTGACGCGACCATCGAAGTCGCGACCGAATACATCCCGGCGAAGTGGTTTCTCGCCGACCTCGCGAAGAACGCCGGCCTCGGCCGGATCGTGGCGCATCAGCTCGCCGGCGAAGTGCCGGGCGAGCTGGTTGCGACGACCCTGCAAAACCTGAATGAGTGGGCGACACTCAACCCTGACAAGCCGTTCAGCACCTACCTCGAGGAGCTGCCGGACGCGCTCGCCGAAACCGTGATCGCAACCGTCACGTCGGTCGCGTTCATGGGCGCGGTCGGCAAGGTCGCGACGTCGCTGTCGGGTGACGGCGGCCGGGCGAAGCAGGCCGAGATCGACAAGACGTTCTTCGAGGAACTCGCGAAGGGCGTCAAGGGTTCGGCGACGGTCGAGCGGATGAAGCCGGCCGCTCAGGAACTCTTTGCGCAGCTCACCGCCGGCGGGCCGGTGGAACACGTCTACATCCCGGTCGACGTGTTCGCGACCTACTTCCAGGACAAAGAGATCGACACCGCGACCGGCAAGGCGGTCGGCGCGGAGGCCATCGCCGCGGCGCTCACCGGGCAGGCGGGATCGCTCGCTCGAGCGCAGAAGACGGGCGAGGATCTCGAGATTTCCACGGCCATCTATGCGACCGAGATCGCCGCCTCGCCGCATCACAGCGCCCTGGTCGATGACCTCCGGCTCGGCTCGCCGGCGCGGATGACCGCCAAGGAGTCGGCCGCTTACCGTGAGGCCCAGGCCGCGGTCGCCGCCGAAGCGCCCAGCGACGCGCCGGAGGCGGTCAACCCAATCCGGCAGGCCGTCCTTCAGAAGCTCCAGGCGGGGCTGGCAGGCAGCAAGGTGAAGCTCCCGCGCCGCGCCCTGGAACGCTACGCCGACCTGTTTGCGGCGCTGGTGCCGACCGTGGCCGAGCGCGAGAACCTGGACCCGGTCGACGTCCTCCGGCGCTATGGCCTGGCCGTCGAGGACGCGACGACCCAGCCGCGCCCGCCGACCCGCGTCGAGCAGCTCGAGGAGGAACTCCGCAGCGTGCGACGCGCGGCCGAGGTCGACAGCCTCACCGGCGTCGCCAACCGGGCCGCCATGGACCGCGCTCTCCCCGCCGCCGAGCTCGACGCCGGCACGCACGTCATCGCGTTCGATGCCAACAACTTCGGGCAAGTGAACAAGATCGCCGGCCATGAAGCGGGCGACGCGATGCTGAAGCAGATGGCCGAGGCCATCAAGGCGGCGGCGGTCGAGGCCGGTGTCGGCGAGCGCGTGTTCCGCCGCGGCGGCGATGAGTTTGTCGTGCTGGCCCCGGCGAAGGTCGCGAAACAGGTCAGCGCCCGCGCGGCGGAACTCTTCGGATCCCAGGAACTCACGGCCGAGGACGGCGCGACGGTCGCGGTCAGCCTGACCGGCACCGCTGGCGCGACGTTCGCCGACGCCGACCGCGTGCTGCAATCCGCCAAGCGGGCGACCAAGGCGGGCATTGTTGACAGAAAAGCCGACACGGCGCAGACTACTGAGGAACCGACCGATGCCGCAACCGAGCCGCTCCCGAATCGTCTCGCTGATCAAAAAGGGCGCTCTGCCCGGCACGGCATTGCGCCAAGCGATCCGGGAAACAATACCGAGCAAGCCGAGCGACACCTCGAACGTGTCTTCAACGCTCTCCTCGGATCCGCCCAAGCCATCACCGCCGACGTCAACGTCGCCGAACTAAGGGCTGAGTTCGACTATCGCCTCGAGCTGTATCTTGAGGCCTACCGACTCAAGGCGGGCGACGCCAACCAGTCACACGACCTGCTTCGCGCCATTGTGAAGATCGGCGGCATCGCCGAAACATCGCAGACCTCGGGCGAACTGCGCGAGCTGCGAGGCAAGTTTGGCACCGTGATCGGCGTGCCGAGCATCCCCGGCGTGTTCCGCACCAAGCGCATCGGCCGCACCGGCAATCAACAGACCTCGGGCCACGACCTCGACGTCGTCCTGCAAAGCCTCCACAGCGGCTATCCCGAATTTGCCTGGATTGAAAACATCGACATGCTGGTCGACCAGCTCGATGAACTCTCGCGTCACAGCGCGTCAACGATGTCGATGACGGAGCTGCCCGGCACCGAGGAACTCCGCGAGGTCAACATCCGCGAAGAACTCGCCTGGTGGGAGGACCCGTGGCGCAACACCGCCGCCGAGGAGCCGGACGAAAACCCGGACGACATGACGGCCGACGCCATCAACGGCGACACCGACTTCACGTTCAACCAGGGCGCTCGGGTTGATCGCGATGCGCAGATCGCCCAGATGTCCGAGGACGAGGCGACGGCGGCCGCCTCGGAAGGCACGCACTATTTTGATTCGCTCTATCGCTCCGGCGAGCCGCGCACCAAGCACCCGTTTCTCGCGCGGTCGCTGATGGGCCTGGACATGCTGGGGAGCGGTGGCACGCCGACCGCCTATCATGGCGTGCTGTTCTCGAACCCGCTGGTCGCGGCGTCCAGGGCCGAGGCCTCGGAGCAGCTCCTCGGCGAAAACATCTATCCGGGCGTGAAGGTGCCGGTCGGCGAAGTCTCTGACGCCTCCCGCGCGATCCTCGCGGCTGATGAGCGCGTCGGTGCCGCGGCGGAAGCGGCTGGCTACGATGCCATCGTGACGCCGGAGGAAATTCAGGTCATCGATCCCTCGGTGCTGCCGCCGCGCGAGGCGGTCATCGCCGGCGAATACGGATATCTCACCGCCGACGATCAAGACCTCTACGAAGGCATCGGCCGCGACCGCGCCGGCGCTCGAGCCGCGAAGGCCGCGACGCCGACCGCGACCGCCCGCTATCTCGGCGAGCAAGAGGACGGCCTGGGCGGTTCGATGTCGCTCTACAACATCACCGGCGGGCCGTCGAACGGTTCGACAGTCGGCGCCGAGCAGCTCACGAAGCTCGGCATCGACGTGCCGCCGATCGACACCTTGGACACCGGCGAGGCCCAGCCGCGGCTCTTTGCGGATCCCTCCCAGACCGCGACGGCCCCGCTCGCCGAGCTGCCGTTCACGCTGACAGCGGAGATCCGGAAGGAAAAGGACTATCAGCGCACGCTGTTCCAGGACCCGACGCCGCCGCAAAACTTCGCGACCTGGTTCGGTGGCAGCAAGGTGGTCGATGAAGACGGGCAGCCGCTCGTCGTCTACCACGGCACGACGGGCGTGTTCGACACCTTCGATCAGTCGCGCGGCAATATTGAGTCGGACTTCGGTGCCGGGATCTACTTCTCAAACAACGCCGAGGACGTCGGTGCCAACTACGCCGGGATGGGGCCGGATCTGAAATCGAAGATCGAACGCCGGGCCGAGCGTATTCAGGATCAATACGCCGACAACGACGGGCAACCCGACGACGAACCAGGCCCGACCGTTCAGCGCGTGATCGAGCTGCTCGCCGAGAAAGGCCTCACGCTCGAGACGTCGACCGCGCCCGCCCGCGAGACCGCGTTCAAGGCCATCGCCGCCGAGCAATTCGGTGTCGAGCATGGCGGCGCGACGATGCCGGTCTTCCTGAAGATCGAGAACCCGGCCATCGTTGGCGGTGACAACGACACCGTCCTCACGTTCGAGCAGGAGTTCGCGCCGCTGTCGGACTTCCAGGACGAGGACATCGCGGAGCTCCGCGAGCAGGGCATGGACGACGACGAGATCCGGCGCGAGCTGTCGGATCGCAATTACTACGAACCCGAAGAAAAGGGTTCGCTGATCGAGTTCATCGAGGCGCTCCGGATGGAGGCGCGGCAATTCAACGACGGCGGCGTCGACGAGGACGGACTCGCCGACGTCATCAACTCTATTCTCGAGCAGGCTGGTTTCGAGTCAATCTCGCTGTCGCGCGTGATCGAGATCTTGAAGCAGGACGAAAATTTCGGTTACTTCACGGACGACGAGGGCAACCTCGCCAGTCACGAAATCACCCGCCGGGCGCTGAAGCGCACCGGGTTCGACGGCATCATCGACTACACGGTCGACATCAAGTTCGGATCCCAGCGTCGCCTCGGCTCGGCGATGGCGGGCATGGATGCCGACACGGTGCATTACATCGTGTTCGAGCCGACCCAGATCAAGAGCGCGAGCGGCAACGTCGGCACCTACGACCCGCGCAATCCCTCGATCTTGTTCCAGCCGTTCTTTCACGGATCGCCGCATAGCTTCGACACCTTCAGCACCGAGAAGATCGGCACCGGCGAAGGAGCGCAGTCCTACGGCTGGGGGCTCTACTTCGCCGAGAACCCGGCGGTGGCAAAGGACTATCAGCGCAGTCTGTCCGACACGTCCTCACACGCGCGATTCACCGCCAAGGGCGTCCTCCTGGATGAGAACACGCCGGAGAAGCACGGCGCGGCGCTCATCTCGTTCAACAACACGCGCGAGATCCGCAACACGGCGATGCGCTGGCTCGAGGAGGCGTCGGATCCGAACAACCTCGGCATGGCCGACACTGCGGCGAAGGCGGGCCTGGACACTTACGAATACTGGCGTCGCCTCGCGGAGTTCGTCACGACCCACGGCAAGCGCGACATCAAGGTCGAGCGCGGCCACGTCTACCAGGTCGAGATCCCCGACGCTCGCGTCGCGGAAATGCTGAATTGGGATGCGCCGCTCAGCCAGCAACCGCCGGCCGTTCAGGCGTTCGCGAAGAAACTGATCACGGCATCGGGCTATAGCCGGGTTCGCGACATCAATCTCGGCAAAGACCCGACCGGCGAAGCGATCTATCGGGAGATCGAGGCCTACGTCGAAGATCGCTGGAAGCGTGCCGGCGGCGGCGTGAGCGGGCTGATCACCGGGCCGGAAGGGGCGAGCCGGGCGCTCGCGGCCGCCGGTGTCCCAGGCCTGCGTTACTACGACGAAGGATCGCGCCCGCAAAACATCGTTGACCAACGCCTCGAGCGCCTGGTGCAAGAGAACGCCGGCAACGTCGAGGCGGCGGTCGATGCACTCGGCGGCTCGGTGTTCCTGCCGCCGGCGGAAAAGGCCAAGTGGCGCAAGTCGATGATCGAGTTCTACAAGAAGAAGACCCGCAACGTGGTCGTCTTCGATGAGTCGATCGTGAAGGTAACGCACCGCGACGGCACGCCGCTGACCCCACAGGAGCGCGAGGAGTATTTCCAGGAAGACAAAGAAGAGACGGTCACACCGGCGTCGCCGCGCGGATCGATCACCGGGCCGTTTGATCGCAATGCGTTTTTCGGCCCCGACCTCGAGTTCACGATCAAGCTGTTCGAGAATGCGGACGTGTCGACGTTCCTCCATGAGAGCGGCCATCTGTTCCTGAAGATCATGCAGGACCTCGAGGCCCGGCCCGAAGCGTCGGCGGGGCTGAAGCGCGACCTCGCGATCATCCGCGAGCAATTCGGCGCGGACAGTGTCGGCCAGCATGAGCGGTTCGCGCGGAGCTTCGAGGCGTATCTCCTCGAGGGCCGGGCGCCGAGTCTGTCGCTGCGGTCGGTGTTCGATGACTTCCGCGGCTGGCTCCTGCGGCTCTACAAGACGATGGCCGGTCTGAACGTGCAGCTCACCGATGACGTGCGCGGCGTGTTCGACCGGATGCTGGCGAGCGATGCGGCCATCGCTGAAGCCCAGGCCGCCGTCTCAACGACGCCGATGTTCGTGACGGCCGAAGAGGCGCGGATGTCGCCGTCCGAGTTCGACCTGTATCGCCAGAAGATCGCCGCGGCGAGTCGCAAGGGCCGGAAGGATCTCGAGGAGAAGCTCCTCAAGGATCTACAGCGGCAACAGACGCAGGCCTACCGCGACGAAAAGAACGAAATCCGGAAACAGGTGACGGCCGAAGTTCACGCGATGCCGATCTATCAGGCGCTCGCGGCGATTCGCAAAGGCACCCAGCCGGACGGCTCGCCGCTGGTCGAGGGAGCGCCGGTGTCGGCGCTGAAGTTGTCGAAGCACATCATCATCGAGAAGTTTGGCGGGGCCGCGCGGTTGACCTCGCTGCCGAAACCGGCGGTCTACACGGCCGACGACGGCATGGATCCGGACATGGTCGCGCCGCTGTTCGGGTTCTCGAGCGGCGACGCGCTCCTGGATGCCATCGCCGCCGCGCCGCCGATGAACGGGCTGATCTCGGCCGAGACGACGAAGCGGGCGAAGTCGCAGCTCGGCGACCTGGTCCTGGATAACCAGCTCTCGGATCTCGCCCGCGCGGCCGTGGCAAACGAGCATCGCGAGGAGATCGTCCGCATCGAGCTCGAGACGCTCAGCCGCCTCCGGCGCACGGCGCAGGCCGGCGCGGTGAAGGAACGTGACTATGAGCGGCGCTGGTTCGAGGCCGAGGCCAAACTCCGCATCGCCATCGCCGAGGGGCGCACCCAGGCCAAGGCCGACGCCGAGAAGAAGACGCTCACCGCCGAGGCGAAGGCGAAGCTGCTCGAGCTTCGCGAGCGGAAGGATCTCGAGATCACCCGGCTCGCCGCCGACGTCCGCGAAATGAAGGCGCTCGCGCGTGGCGGGCCGTCGATGATCAACGCGGCCATCCCGAGCGAGGCCGACCTGAAGCAGATCGCCCTGGACCGCATCGGGCGCACGCGCATCCGCGACCTGAAGCCCGACACGTTCTTCACCGCGGCACGGCAGGCCAGTCAGAAGGCGCTCGAGGCGGCGGCCAGGCAGGACTTCGCCGAGGCTATCTCAGCGAAGCAACAGGAGCAGATCGCGCTGGCGCTCTACCGGGAGGCCTCGGCAGCCAAGGCCGACGCCGAGACGCGCGTCAAGGCCGCTCAGGCGCTCGACAGCCCGGCCTCGCGGCGACGCATCGGCCTCGCCGGCAAGAGCTACCAGGACCAGATCGACGCCATCCTGGACCGCTACGACTTCGCGAAGATCACCGGCAAGGCGCTCGACAAACGCGAGGCGCTGCGGATGTGGATCTCGCAGCTCGAGGCTGATGGGTTCTCGGTCGACCTGCCCGATGACCTGGTCGATGACGCCCGCCGGGTTCACTACCGCGAGCTGACCGTTGAGCAGCTCGCCGGCGTCACCGATGGCCTGAAGTCGATCGTGCGGTTGGCGTCGCTGAAACTCCGACTCCTGAAGAACCGGGATCAACGCGCGTATGCCGTCGTGCGCAATGGGCTGGTGACGTCGATCCGCGACAACAGCCCGCTCGCCCCGACGCCGCTCGAGTTCCGCAAGACGGACGACCGCAACCGCACCATCGCGGAATGGTTCGCCTCGCACGCGCGGCTCGCGACGCTGGGCCAGGTCATGGACGGCGCGAAGGAGGGCGGCGCGTTCTGGTCGGCGATCAACCGGCCGATCAACGACGCGGCCAGCGCCAAGGAACGGCGCAACGCCGACGAGGGCAAGGCCTACGCCGCGATCCTCGAGCAGTATTACCCCGGCCGCGAGCTGGGGCGCATGGGCGAACTCCTGCATATCCCCGAGATCAAGGGCAGCTTGTCGAGGGAGGCCCGGATCTCGGTCGCGCTGAATTGGGGCAACCAGACCAGCCGTGATCGCCTGCTCAACGATCCGAAACGGAAATGGAACGAGAAGCAGATCAAGGCCATCCTCGACACCCTCAGCGCGAACGACCTGAAGTTCGTCCAGGCGACCTTTGATTTCCTTGAGCGGTTCTGGCCGGAGATCGCCGCGAAGTCCGAGCGGCTGACCGGCGTCGCGCCTGAGAAGGTGCTGCCGACGTCAATCGCGACAAAGGCCGGGACGATCCCCGGCGGCTACTACCCGCTCGCCTACGACTCGCGGCTGAACCTGAAGGGCCAGCAACAAGAGGAGGCACAGAGCGCGAAGCTGAAGATCTCGGCGGCCTATGTGCAGTCGACGACGCGGCGCGGGCATCTGATCACGCGCAAGCAAAACGTCAAGCGGTCGGCGAAGCTCGAGCTCGGCGTGGTGTTCTCGCATCTCGAGCAGGTCATTCACGACCTCACGCATCACGAAATGCTGATCGACGTGACGCGCCTGCTTCGGGATCCGCAAGTGCAGGACGCGATCCTCGAGACGAAGGGCGACCTGGTCTATCAGCAATTCACGCGCGGCCTCGAGGCCATCGCCGCCGGCCAGCTCGATCCGGCGAAGAACGGTGTCGAGAAAGCGGCGACGTGGATGCGCACGGGATCCCAGGTCGCCCTACTCGGGTATAACCTCTGGACCGGCGCCCTGCAACCGCTCGGCCTGTTCAACGGGGCGCAGCGCGTCGGTGGCCGCTGGGTCGCTCGCGGCATGAAGCGATGGCTGGTCGACGCCGCGCACATGCAGGCGACGACAACCTGGATTCACGACGTCAGCCCGTTCATGGCGAGCCGGTCGGCGAACGCGACGCAGGATCTCAGCGACCTCCGCGCGGCGTTCCGCACCGGCGGCGGCTGGTTCGATACCGCGGTGCGGACGGTGACGCGCGAAGTCGTGACACAGCAACACATCATCGACAGCTTCCTCTGGCACATCGGCCTGATGCAGCGCGTCGCCGACGTGCCGACGTGGCTCGGGCAATTCGAGAAGTCGATGGCCGGCGGCGAGACGGAGGCCCGCGCGATTGCGCTCGCCGACCAGGCGGTGATTGACTCGCAGGGTTCCGGCCGCATCAGCGACCTGTCGCAAGTGCAGCGCGGCGGTCCCATCGCCCGGTTGTTCCTCACGTTCTACAGCTACGGCGCGACGACTTACAACGCGACCTATATGGCGGCGGGCAAGACCAACTTCAAGAGCGCGTCGGACGTGACGAAGTTCCTCGGGCATCTGTCGCTGATCTATGTCATGCCGGCGGCGGCGGCGGTCGCGATCAGCCGCGCGGTCGGCCGCACCGGCGACGATGATGACGACTGGACGGATTACCTCGAGGACGTCGGCCAGGAGTCGCTCGCAGCGGCGCTCAATACGATGATGTGGGTGCGCGAGGCGAGTCAGATCGCCGCCGATGGCACGCGCGGCTATGCCGGCCCGGCCGGCGCTCGCGCGATTCAACTGGTCTATCAGCTCGGCGGGCAGGTCAAGCAAGGCGTCGCCGACGCGGCGCTCGGTCGCGCGATGCTCGCCGCCGGTGGCATCCTCTTCCGTTTCCCGGCGGCGCAAGCGCAGCGCACGATCGACGGCTGGGTCGCGCTCGAGGAGGGGCGCACGGAAAATCCGCTCGCTCTGCTTTTCGGACCGCCGCGCTAGTAGGATAAGGGCGATCATGCTCGAGACGCCTACGCTGCCGACCGTGACGACGCAGAAAGGCGACACGGTTGCAACGCCGACGACGACGGAGGAGCAAAACCTCGGCACCGCCGGCCAGCGCGAAACGAGCCTGATGTGGGAAACCACGCAGCGCCAGATCGCGCTCTGGGTGATCGGCTCGGCGCTCTTTGTGTCCGTCGTGATCGCGGTCTTCGGTGGTCTACTCGGGATCCCGCTCGAGCTCCGGCTGGCGGCGGTCGTATTTTTGTTTGGTGTTGCGAACCTAGTTACCGGCTTCTACTTTGGACGCACGAATCACACGCGCGTCGGAGGGGTCTATCAAGGACGATAGACGGCGGCCTGATGCGAAAGAAACCCACTACACGCCCCCCGGCGAAGGTGAGAATGGTGCCTGCTCGAGATCGAGCAACAGATTTTGCCGATGCCCGCTTCACGATCAAGGCGGTCCTCGCGATCGTCGGGTTCACGGCGATGATGGTCGGCAGCCAATGGGCGTTTTCGGCGAGCCTGCAACAGTCGATCACGGCGCTCGGCGCCCGCATGGACGCGAAGGACGTTATCGACAAGCGCGACGAAGAGGCCCGCACGCGCGAGGATGCCGCCGACGCCCGCATCATCAACGACCGGCTCGCCATGATCGACGAGAAGATCAAACAGATCGAACGCGAATACAAGCTCGAGGATTATGATCTGAAGGCGCTCATCACCAACAAGAGGTAACGACCATGAACGGCGAAGTCTGTTGCATTCTGGGGATCTGTTGCCCGCCGGCGGAACAGCGGGCGGCGCTCGCGACGTGGCTCGAGGAAGAGGAAGGCCTCTCGCCGGCGCAGGCGAAGCGGCTCGCGTCGAAGCTCCTGAAGCACGTCGACCTGGTGCCGAAGGGGTCGGTCAACATGAAGAAGATGGCGGCCGTGAAAGTCGCCGAGACACACCCCGCATGATCGACCTGGTCGTGCGTTCGATTCTCCCGGTCGCGCTGTCGATGTTGCCGCCGGCGATGGACAGCACGCCGGCGCGGGCGATGTTGATCGCCATCGGGTTGCAAGAGTCGAAGTTCCTCGCGCGGCGTCAGATCATCAAGAGCGGCAAGCCTGGACCAGCGGCCGGGTTCTGGCAATTCGAGCAGGGCGGCGGCGTGGCCGGGGTGCTTCAACATCCGCGCACGCGCGATCTGGCGCTTCAGGTGTTGCGGCGACTTCGCTACGTCAAGGGACCAAACCCCGGCCGCGTGATCACGTCGACCGAGATCGTTCACGCGAAGCTCGAAGACAACGATGTGCTGGCGTGCGTGTTCGCGCGACTGCTCCTCTGGACCGTGCCGGGCATCCTACCGAAGCGGCATGAGGAGGGCGCTGGCTGGGGGCAATACATTCACGGCTGGCGACCTGGGCAACCGCACCGGGATACCTGGGCTTCCTACTACGCCGAGGCCTGGGAGCGAATCGAAACCGCGCATGGTAATCTACCCGGCGGAGAGACACTATGACACCAGACATCCGCCCGTTCCTTCGCGAAGCTGACCGCCGCAAGCCGCATCTCCGCATCGACAACCGGATCCCGAGCTGCTTTGAACTCCTCGAGGACGCGCTCGCGCTCGCCGGCCCCGACTGGAAATTCATCGGCAAGTCGAGCCAGCGCGGCGAGGCCGGGTTCCGCCCCGCCTGGTTCACGCCGGTGATGGTGCCGTGCCGTCGACCGGACGGGCAGACGGAAGGCGTGTTGATCGATCAGCTCGGCATGGATGCCGCGTGGCACCCGCCGAGCGGTCGTCAGATCAAGGTCATCGTCAACAGCACCGCGAACGAATTGCCGCCGGGCGATCCGCGCCGCGGCCCTGCGAGCCTGGACAGCTACGAGATCCCGCCGGTGGGCGACAACGGCGAGCAACATTACCGCTGGCACAATCCGCCGATGCCGCAGAGCGGAGCGCCGGGCGTGCCGATGCCGGGTCCAGGACCGACGCCGCCGACGCAGCCGCCGACGCACGCGGGCCGCTTGCCCGGCCGCGATGAGGCGCTGAACGAGCTCGAGTTCCTCGATAGCTACTATCGATCGAGGGAAGGCCTGGATCGTCAACAGGGGTTGTCACTGGCCGGCGCTCCGGACTTCGAGGGTGTCGCCGCCTGGTATCTCGACGTCTACCAGAACGCGCGGCTCGCCGGCGCATCGCGCGAAGAGGCGCGGGCCGCCTACATTCGCGACATCCGCAACTCGAACGAGTGGAAGGCCAAGCATCCGGGGGAGACACCGTGAACTGGTTACAGCGCAATCTGCCATCGCGCGAGTCGTGGAAGTGGGTCGGCGTCACCTTAATCATGGTGCTGACCTACGTCTCGGCTCACTTCGAGGCGTTCCAGGCGGCGTTTGAAATCGCGCCGATCTGGGAGCAGCGCATCGAGCTCACCGCCGGCCTGCTCGCGACGCTCGCGGCAAAGCAGTCGTTTAGCTGGATGCCGACGAAGGAAAAGCAGGAACAGGCCAAGGTGATGAAGGAGATCGAGGTCGACCTCGACCGCGAGCGCAAAGGCCCGTGAGCGATCAAGAACCGTTCGACGTGTCGAAGATCGTGCCGGTGCAGGACGTCATCGCGGTGCCACAGCCGCGCCTCACCTTCGACAGCGACGCAGAGGTCGCGCGGATCCTCAAAGAGAAACCCAATAAGTTCACCGTCTCGGGATTCACGGACGGCAAGGGTGGCCTCGCGAAAGCGAGCTACAACCGCAAATGGTCGAACGGCTGGGGCGCGACGGCCTACGCGAAAGCCTGGTGGAACGATGCGAGCGTGACACCAGAACGCTCGAGCGGCGTCGCGGTTGGCGGTGAAGGTTCCTACGAATTCGGCGACCGCTGACTTATTGACAGCAACTCAGGGATCGGGGTAGTGTCTAGGGCGTGAACGAGGCCCGAACGATAGAGCGGATCCCGGTCGACTCCAATGCGTTCGCCGCCATTGGTTACGACGTCGAGCGCCAGCTCCTCTCGGTCGAGTTCAACAGCGGGCATATCTGGCACTACCGCGGCGTCAACAATGACGCCTTCCAGGCGTTCGCCGGCGCACCCTCGCGCGGCTCCTGGTTCGCGAAATACATCCGTGGCAAGTTCACCGCCGAGCAGATGACGGGCCTGTGCCCGCAATGCGTCAAGACAACGAAGCCGGTCGTCGGCCTCGTTGGCGAGCGATGCGTGACGTGCCAGAGCGCGATCCGGGCGGTCGAGGCGCATCGAAAGCCATGATGCCAATAGAGTCGGCGCGTGACGCCGACGTCGAACTGGCGAACACGGTCGAGGCTTATACCTTTCTCTCGCGGCATGTTCTCGAGAATTTCCCGAGGCGGTTCGTGCAGTGGCGTCAACGGAAGATCCTGCGGCACGCGCTCGAACACGTCACGGGCGAGGACATGCTCAACGTCGTCGAGCAATTAGTGAGGGCCATCAGGTGACAGACGAAAAGCAAATGGGGCGGCCAGCGATCTATCGCAACAAGGACGCGAAGAACATCCACGGGATGATCACGACCGAGGGCGAAAAGGCGTTCGAGCTGGCTCGAAAGGCGCTCGCGAAGATCGTTGATTGGAAACCGGAGCGCGTCAGTGACGGCGACGTCGTCATGTTCCTCGCGATGGGGTTCAAGGCGAAGGAGTCGCGCGAGGCGTGTTCGATGCAGTTGGAAAAGTATCTCGGCAGACGGTAAAAATGAAACGGCCGGGAGGTTGACGCCTCGCCGGCCGATTCACTTCTGGAGAGACAGAGTGGCTACACGGTCCTCAGTCTACTCCTGAAAGGTTTTCATGCGCAAACCAGCGAAGAAGAAAACGGCGAAGCCGTCGACCGCGCTCGCCCGCAGACCGGCGCCGCCGGCCCCGCGCCGGGCGACCGCCCTGGTCGTCAAGGATCCACAGAGCATGTTGCCGCAGGGCGTTCTCGGCGATGACGCGGCGGTCGGGGCGCTCGGTCAGATCGAAGTGAAGCTCTCGAAAGCCGAGGAGCTGATTCTCAGCGAAGCGGTCCAGGTGGTCGACGTGCGCATCAAGCCGAGCGGCCAGCCCTATCTGTCACACCCGGCCTATACCAACTGGTTCAATCGCGCGTTCGGTCGCCTGGGCTGGGCCATCGTGCCGCAGAGCAAACCGATCCGGACGGTCAACGGCAAGAAGGTCAGCGTCGTCGTGCCGTATATGCTCTACATCCACAGCAAGCCAGCGGCGTTTGCGATGGGCGAGCAGGAGTATTTCGAGGACAGCCGCGAGCAGACGTTCGGCGATGCGCTCGAGGCGACGGTCGCGTCGGCGCTCCGGCGATGCGCGAAGCGGCTCGGCGTCGGCCTCGAGCTGTGGGACAAGCGATGGCTCAACACGTTCATCGAGACGCACTGTGTCGCGGTGAAGGTAAAGCGCCCGCGCGATGACAAGGCAACAACGCAATGGCGTCGGAAGGACGACCCGCGCCTGGCGTATGAGATCGGCGGTAAGACCTCCGAAGAAGATGATCGCCCGAGCGGATCGAGCGACATCCGCGACGCCGAGTTCAGGGAGTCACCGCCGCCGCGCGTCGAGCCGCCGGTCGGTGAGACGGCCGGGCCGAAGAAGGTGACGATCGAGCAGAGGAAACGCATCACGCGGATCATCAAGAACACCGGCCGCAACGAGGCCGAGGTATCGCTGTGGCTATTCAAAACCTACGGCGTCAAGGGCGGCGCGAACATCTTGCAGAAGGATTACCAGCGGATTTGTGATCAGCTTCAGGTGCGCGGCACGTTGCCGATGCCCGGTGATGGAGGTCAGTGATGGAGAAGAAACGAAACCCGCAAGACGCGACTCTGAGAAACACCCGCGCAAGGGTGAAGGAGATCGCGACGCTCAAGGCCGACGTGCGCGATCTGAAGCGCCGGGTTCGGTCGCTCGAGTTCGACGTCGTGAAGAAGCTCGCGCGGATTCAGGAAATGCTGGTCAAAGATATCTCGGCGAGAGCCAAGCGGCTCGAGCAGGGTTTGACCTAATGGGCGTCCCTGAGTTCACCAACGCCGACGTCGCCCAGCTCCTCAAGATTCAGAACGAGGTTCGCGACGTGCTGAAGAAATACAGCTCGAACACGCCGGCCATCGTCCCGGCCGTGGCGCTGGTTCGCATCGCGAAGGAGCTGCTCGACGTCTACCCGGAGGTCGACCGCAAGCCGACGATCGACGACATCATCGTCCCGTTCATCAAGGGCGAGACGTCAATGCCGAGTCGTCGCCGCGGCGCGAGCCGGTTGATCCTGCCCCCTGGATTCAAATTCGATTCGTGATGGCCTTCAGCTACGAGGCGGCGACACACACGTATTTCCTCGACGGCCAGCGGATCCCCGGCATCACCGAGATGCTGAAGAAAACCGGCTGGGTCGATGATACGCACTTCACTCAGGGCGGCCGCGACCGTGGCACGGCGGTGCATGACTACGCCGCGCAGTATGACCTCGGCGTGCTGGATCTCGCGACGGTGCCGCGCGAGCTGCGGGCCTGGGTGCTGGCCTACATCGAGCTCATGGAGCGCGTGCCGCACTCCTGGGACTACGTCGAGGTTCCGTTCGGGCATCCGACGCTGAGCTTCGGCGGCACGCCGGATCGCGTCGGCAAGTGGCTCGGCGTGCGCACCGTGGCCGAGCAGAAGACCGGAGCGCCGCGGCCATCGGACGCGATTCAAACCGCGCTCCAGGCGATCCTCGTCGCGCACACGACGGACCTGCCCGCGCCGGCGTGGCAACGGCTGGTCTTCTACACGAAACCCAACGGCCGATTTGTGGTCGAGCGGCACCCGGACAAACGCGACTACGATGAGGCGCATCGCGTGCTGAGGGAGTGCTGCCGATGACGAAGACGGTCATGCTGATCTTGGGCGGCGCGGTCGCGCTGCTCCTCTGGCGCTGGATCTATGTGTGGCGATCCGCGCGGCACGACAGGCAAGCGTTCGAGTATCGAATGCGGAACCGGCAGGATCTCAAATGACGTTCGGTAAACCGTTTAAGAAGGGCATCACCGCCCGCCGGCGCGAGGCGAAGAACCGGCGGCTGAAGCGCGATGAGCGTGTGAACAAGGCCAAGGTTCGCGCTCGAGACGGCGGCGGCCGAGGCCACCAGGCCGAGTTATACGGCCGCTGCCGATTCCCGCTCTGTGGCTGTTTTATGAAGAACCTCTTTGTCGAGGTCAGTCATCAGGAGCATAAGGGCATGGGCGGCGACCCGACCGGCGAACGGTCGACGCCTGACAAGATGATGTGTCTCTGTAACTGGCGACACAAAGAGGCGCGGTTCTCGATCGACAACGGCAATCTGCGCTGGGTTCCGCTGACGGACCAGGGCGCGAACGGCCCCGTGGCGTGGGAAGTCAAACTTCCCTCGGGCTGGGCCGAGTTCGCCCGCGAGATCGACGTGCAGGTTCTCGATGAGATCGCGCCGCGCTGGCAGGTCGTGCTGGCCGAATTGGACACCTACTAACGTGAGCGAGGCGATTCATGGCTTGGGTATATGTGCCGGCGTCGGAGGCCTCGAGCTCGCGCTGGGCCTCGTCTTCGGAGACACCTACGACACCGTTGCTTACGTGGAGAGGGAAGCCTTTGTCGCCGCGAATCTGGTCGCGCGAATGGATGAAGGGATCTTTCGTCCGGCGCCTATCTGGAACGACGTTGACGACTTCGACGGCCGCCCGTGGCGTGGAAAGGTTCATTGCCTCTCTGCCGGATTCCCGTGTCAACCGTTCTCTGTCGCAGGCAGTCAGCTCGGCCTGGACGATGAGCGATGGCTCTGGCCCAGCATCGCTCGGATCATTCGCGACGTTCGACCCGACATCGTCTTCTTGGAAAACGTCCCGCCCATCGTTGTTCACGGACTTGCTGACATCCTCCGAACGCTGGCCGAACTCGGGTATGTTGCGACGTGGGATCTGTTCAGTGCTTCCGACGTCGGTGCCTCCCACGGCCGAGAGCGTTTTTTCCTCGTCGCAGTGGCGGACCCCGGATTCGCCGGGCGCGGGCGGGCCGAGGACACACACGACGAGCCAAGGCCACGGGCATCAGGTGACGTTGCAGGAGCAGGCGACGAACTGGCAGACGCCGGGAGTCGACAGCTTCCGGAGCCGAAGCGGCGATCGCAAGGACGAACAAGGCCTCGATCAACAGGCGCGAACCTGGCCGACGCCGAACGTGCCGAACGGCGGCCGCTCGAGCAGCACCAGCAATTACGACGAAAAGGGAAACAAGCGACAGATCGACCTCGGGGCGGCGACGTCGGCCTGGGCGACACCGACCGGCCACGACATCCGAAGCGGCAAGGGAACGCAAAGCGAGACGTGTCTGGGCGACGCGGCGAGGTCCCTCTTTTCCCACCTGGACCCGCTGACTTCGACGCCTGGCGGCGAGTCCTCGCCATCCGACCCGACCTCGCCCCCGCTGTGGAGAACACCGGCGACAACCGACGTAGGGGTGCCGCCGGAGAAGCTGGTCGCGAAGGACGGCGGCCCGCCGAAGATCGGGGCGCGGATGTATCGGAAGCAGGAGGACGGCTCGATCACGACGAGCAGCGCCGGCGAAGTGATCTCGCAATCGCAGACGCTCGGGTTGCAGGCCACGATGTTCACCGAGGATCTTTCTGTGAATACTTCTCGGTCTGCCACAACCCCAACGCCTGCGACGGACAGCTCGAGTCATGCTGGCTCGCAGTGGAAGACGCCTCACGGGATGGCGAACACCGACCAATACGGGAAGACGGGCGGGGCGGGCGGGGAGCATCAGAAACAGGTGATGACCTGGTCGACACCGAGGGCGGCGTGCAACGTCCAGAACGCGAAGAACCTGCCGCCGCCATCGGAGGGCGGGCGCTCCTCGAAGCCGGGCCTGGAAGATCAGATTCAACCGGCGACGCCGATACCGGGGCAGCCGAAAGCGCAGCTCAATCCGAGGTTCGACGAGTGGCTTATGGGTTGGCCCCCAGGGTGGACCGCCTTCGAGCCTGTGGCAACGGAGTGGTGCCATTGGAGGCAGCGTATGCGTTTTGCACTCTCGCGGCTCGTCTCGGGTGGCGCGTCGGCCCGGTTGAAACTGTAGTTGTTGACAGCAAGTAGCGCCATCGTTATACTCCGCAAACAGGAGAGAACAGATGGCTACACTGCAAACGCTCAATCGCGAGGCACTGGTCGAACGCATGAAGCGCGAGATCACGGCCGACATCACCGCCGGGATCGTGCCGGTCGACGTGCCGGACTTCTCGGCACTCCATGATCACGTCGATGCCAACGGCTACGGCGGGCTGTTCGAGCTGTCTTCGGAGGCGCTGAACCACGACTCGATCAGCAACATCATCAACGCCGCCCAGACGGACGTCAGCGAATGGCTGAAGACCGGGCGCGGGGCGCTCTGGGTCAAGGAGTTCGGCATCGACTACGCGGTGCCTGCCGAGATCCTGAAGCGCACCGACCTCGAAGATATGAGCTGGCACAATGACGTCGCGCCGTCGTTCGGACGCGAGATCAACGGCCAGCCGCTTCGCATCTGGGTCGAGCATCCGGATCCGGCGATGCGCGAGATGCCCGGCCAGCGGTTCATGGTGCTGATCGATGGCGAGGACGAAACGTGTTTGTTTTTCCAGGCGACCGATGACGCGGGTGTCGCGCTCGCGGCGTTCGATGAGTTCGCTTCACGGATGGGAGGGAAGTAATGGCAACGTCCAAAGCTCGCACGCGGCGACCGAATCACCGGGGTGTTGAGGATGCTCGAGATGTGACCCCGCCGCCGCGCGTGGCGAAGCCTGAACCGGCGCCGCCTGCGATGATCGAACTGACCCCCAGCCCCGACGCGGGCGAGGCGATCACCATCCGGCAAGAGGCCGCGATGATCACCGTCGAAGACAAGGCCAGTCACACCCAGGCGCTCGAGTTCGTGCGCGGCGCGAAACAGCTCAAGCGAAAGATCGAGGATCACTGGTCGCGCATCACCCGCAACGTCGACGACCTGAAGCGGAACCTGCTCGATCTGAAGCGCCGGGATCTCGAGCCGCTCGAGGTCGCCATCGGCCTTCTGAATGACCGCATCGTCACCTACGTCGAGGGCGAGCAGCGACGCGCACGCGAAGAGGCTGACCGCGACCGCGCCGCCCGCGAGGAACAGGCCCGCAAGGATCGCGAAAAGGAACTCGCCGATCAAGAGGCCGAGGCGCTCCGCCTGGAGGCTCAGAGTCCGACGCTGTCGGATCGCGAAACGCAATTCGCGATGACGTGGATCGCGCTCGGCCCGCAAGGCACGCCGACACTAGCCCAGGCCACGGGCATCGCGCGACGCCTCGGCTACAAGAACCCGGAGGACACTGCGCAGAAGCTCCTCGCGACGCCGAAGATCCTCGACTTCGTTGCCAGTCAACGCGCGGCGGCGGCGCTCCGCGAGCAGGCCGAGCAGGTTCGTCGTCAGCCCGTCATCGCCGCGCCGGCCGCTCGCGTCGAAAGCAAGCTGGGGAAGGTTGCCGGAACGCGGATGGTGACGACCTACTCCGCCGAGGTCTATGACCTGGACGAGCTGATCGCAGCGGTCAGCATGAACCGCTCACTTCAGAAGGGCAAGAACGGGCCGCTCGCGGCGAACACGGTATTTCTGAATCAGGAAGCGGAGAAGTATCGCGAGAGTCTCGAGTCGGTTTACCCAGGCGTGCGGATCGTGAAGCGAACGACGGTGGCCGGGTAATGGCTGATGATCTCAGGCGTCCCATCGGCGACCCCGTCGTGCTGAAGCACCCGGCGGTCGCCAAGGTCGAGATCAATCCGCTCTGCCCGGCGTGCGCGTCCTTCGTCGGCAACGTCCTCGCCGGCGACAAGGTCGTCACCGCTCAGACCGAGGGCGGTCGCCTGGAATATGGCATCACCGGCGTTTGCGAGAATTGCAGCGAGCCGATGTTCACGCCGTTCGCGGCGATCTACGCCGAGCTGAAGCGCATCGGAGTGATGAAGTGAAACTTCCGACCCTACGACCCTACCAGGTTGACTCGCTCAACGCGATCTGTGCGGCGCGGGCGAGCGGCCTGAACCGGATCCTGATCAAGAAACCGACCGGCACCGGCAAGACTGTCACCTTCGCGTCGCTGCTTCGCTGGCCTGCAATGGCGGAGTGGCTCGAGACGTTTCCGTCGACCGAGCGGCACATGCTCGTCATCGCGCACCGCGAGGAACTCATCGACCAGGCGCTCGAGAAAATTCAGCGCCAGAACCCCGGCCTGATGGTGTCGGTCGAGCAAGGCCCGCGATACTCGAACCGCTACAGCGACGTCGTGGTCGCCAGCATCCAGACCCTCGCCGCCCAGAAGTTCAAGCGGCTGAAGGATCTTCTCCGCCAGCATAAGTTTCGGATCGTCATCGTAGACGAGGCGCACCACGCGGCGGCCGCGAGTTATCGAACCGCGCTGGTGCATCTGGGGTTCCTACCGCCGGCGGATGCCAGCGACAGCGACGAGATCGAGGCCGTCACCGTCGAAGACGTTGCAATGATGGCGAAGAACCTGGAGCAATGGGACGTGGTCGCGCCGAAGGATCGCCTGCTCGTCGGGTTCACCGCGACGCCGAACCGGAGCGATGCGGTCGGCCTCGCGTGCGTGTTCCAATCCATCGCCTACAGCTACGGGCTGAAGCAAGCCATTGACGACAATTGGCTGGTGCCGATCGTGCCGTGGGTCGTTGAGACGAAGACCAGCATTGAGGCGGTCGGCGTCAACCGTGGAGACTTCAATCAAAAGGAACTCGGCGGCGCCGTCAATAACTACGCCCGGAACGCCCTGCTCGTAGAGTCGTGGATGAAATTCGCGCGAGAGGAGTCGACGATCGTCTTCTCGGCTGGCGTGGAACACGCGCACGACATCGCCGCAGCGTTCACGGCGGTCGGCGTTCAGGCCCGCGCCATCAGTGGCAAGACACCATCGAATGAGCGGCGAGCGGTGCTGGCCGCGTATAGCCGCGGCGACGTGCAAGTTGTGATAAACGCGATGCTCCTCACGGAAGGCACCGATCTGCCGCGCACCGCCTGCATCGTTCACGGGGCGCCGACACAATCCTCGACGCTCTACGAACAGAAAACAGGACGAGGCTTGAGGCTCTATCCTGGGAAAACCGAGTGCATCGTCATAGACCTGGTCGACGTCACGCGCCGGCATTCACTGCAAACCGCGCCGATGCTCTACGGCCTGCCGCCGACGCTGAAACCTATCGGCAAAAACCTCCGCGAGCTCGAAGATGAGTTCGCCGCGTTCCTCGAGAAGCATCCAGGGTTTACCGGCGACGGCCTGGGCCGCAAGACGATGGAAGAACTCAACGCCTACGCGATGACGTTCGACATCTGGAAACTGCCTGAGCTGGGCGACTTCGCGAACGGTCGCAAAATGAAATGGAGCAAGGTTGGCGATGCCGAGTATCTGCTTCAATACCCGTGGCTCGATGGCACCGAGATCCTGAAGGTCGCGCGGGATCTCCTGTCGCACTTCGCGGTCAGTCTCACGTTCCGGCCAAAAGAGGGCGCGGTGCGACAGCGCACGCTGGCGATGGAGATCGAATCGGCAACCAAGGCCGCCGAGATCGCCGAGACGTTCGTCCTGTCGGAACGGAAGCAGGTCGCGCGGATGCGAAGCCTGGACGCCCCGTGGCGCTCGAAGGCGATGAGTCCGGGCCAGCGCGATCTATTGAACCGCCTGCGCGTCGCGTTCAAGCCTGGCATCACCGCCGGCGAGGCGAGCGATCTGATCGACCAGGCGCAATGCAGAAAGGCGAGCGGACGATGAGGAGAGGGCATCATATTCGCGCGTGCGTGGCGCGACGTCGACCGATGACGGCGGCCGCGAAGCTCAGGCTCGAGCGGGCAATGTCCGGAGATAGCGGGCTGACGACCGTGCGGATTTCGGACTTGCACATGCTGCTCGGTAACTACGAAAGGGCTATCCAGAATGAACTACGACCCGATCAAGGTGACGCTGACGAAGGGCGAACTCGACATCGTGCTGCGCCCCATCGTGAACAAGGGCGGCGTGCAGCAACGGCTACGCAGCATCCTGAACCGGATCAACCGGACGACCGGCGAGGGCGAAGTGCTGCCGACCGATGAGGCCTATATGCGCGAGTTCGTGACGAAGCGGGGCGGCGGCGGCTACCAGGACCGTTTCAAGGCGATCCTCTGGGCGGTTGACCGGGCAAGAGTGTAAAGGGTGTAAGATGCGGGCGGCCCGGCGGGGTGAATCACTCCCAGCCGGGCCGATTGAAAGCGATTTCCGTGGCAGCGGAGCACGCCGTCGAGGCAATTCTAGCCTCGTTCGACTCTCCATTTCAAACCACGGGACGTCTCAGCCGAGGGCGATAAGCCACCGGGGCCGAGGCGCACGCTGCAAGCCCGCAACCGGGAGCTGTAGAGCGGGCAGGGTGGAGCCGGAGGCTCAGAGCCCACAGGGGCGACCGTGCGACGGTCGTGTTGAGTCTGAGCCATCTGCGCCGCTGTCGTCACGGCAGGCGCGGGCCACGAACGGGCGACGGCTACGGCTGGCGACACCGTCCTCGAGGCATTGGCTGCACCCCATAGGGGAGGCCTCTGCCTCGGGGGCTCTGGCATTGGCTGACGAAAGGATCAAGAGATGGGGAAACAACCGACCGAGAAGCAAGTGAACGAGTGGATCTATCAGCTCGGAAACGCGAAGCAGCATCTATACGCGAAGCAACTCCTCGCGGTCGATCAGGTCGTGAAGTTTTTCCAGGCGCAACAGGCCGCGAAGCGGAAGACGACCGCGCCGGCGCTCGAGTCGTTCGCGAAATTCAAAGCGGCGTATCCCAGGCCGACCGGGATGTCGAAAGCCAAAGACATCTGGATCACAATGGCCCCGAGTCCCGAGCTCGTCGCGCTGATTCTCGCGAAGGTCGACGTGTTCAAGCGAACGACCTGGTTCGGCCGCGAGCAGGAGAAGATCCCGCACGCGATCACGTTCCTGCGACAACGGCGCTGGGAGGATGAACCCGAACAACCGGCCTCCAGGCGCGGCGACTTCAGGCGAGTCGAGCCGACGTCGGACACAACGCCCGCGCCGACGCGGCCGGATCCGCTGGCGCGGCACGTTTTCAAACTGCTCGAGGCGCTCGTTACGGAGCGGCTGACGACCATCCTCGGCACCGAGGTCGCGGCCAAGGCGCGGGAAATGATCCAACAGCTCGGGCCGGATCGCGATGCGGCGATCGAGAAGCTCGCTAAGATCGAGGCCCGGCTATTGACGCGGGTGATCGAAGGCCTCAGCCCAGAAGAGTCGGCCGCCGCGCACGCCGAGGGCGAGGAAACCATTGATCGGAAGATGGCCGAGCGCATGGCCGAGGGGGTGTTCAAGCAAACCCAGCGCAATGCGTTCGAGCGGGCGGTGCGTCGACGCACCGGGCTACCGGAAGCGTTCTAAGGTTGTTGACAGGAACCGACTTTCTGTTCAGAATGACCCGTGCCGAGTAACAACGCGCGGGGTGCGTATTTCAAGAAGCGCACCCGGCGCTGGCTGATGGATCGGGGCTACCAGGTCGGGGCGCTCGAGATCGTGCATTGGATTTACCGACCGGGCCGACCGCCGATCCCGGTGAAGCGCGATCAATTCGGCGCGGACCTGCTCGCGGTGAACAAGGTCGAGATCTTGTTCGTCCAGGTGAAGGGCGGAAAGGCGGCGGTCGGCGGGACGTTTCCCGATGCGCGTCGCAAGTTTGCCGAGTTCACGTTTCCGCCCGGCGCTCGCCGGATCGTGATCGGGTGGCCGCCTCGAGCGCGACGGCCGCGAGTCGTGGAGTGTCGATGAGGATCATTCACAAGGGAGAGACGATGGCGAAGAAAGCGAAGAAGGCCAAGGCCGCGAAACCGGCTCGAGGCGCGAAGGGTAAGGCCAAGGCCGCGGCGAAGAGTGCCGCGCGAACCAGGGCGCTGAAGAACGTGCCGCGCACCCCGAGGGCGCAGCGGTTGCCGACGATGACCGACACCGGCATCAAGGCGCTCGACAACATCGGCGCACGCTATGCCGATATCCGCGACCAGCGGCAGGCGCTCACGCGCGAAGAGGTCAGCCTGAAGCAGCACACGATCACGCTGATGCACAAGCACGGCAAGACGTCGTATGTCACCGACGCGCTCGAGATTCACCTGGAGGGCGGCGAAGAGAGCGTCACCGTCAAGGTGAAGGACGCGGCCAAGGCTAAGGTCAAGACGACGGCCGCCGAGAACAGCGAGCCGCTCGAGGACTCAGCGACCGGCACCGAAGGCGCGGCCGGCGCGGGCGAGACGCCGCTCGAAGCGGACGAAGAGTAGTCGATGACAAAGCGGGCGCTCGCGACAACAACGAAGGCAGCGGTGCAGAAGACCAAGCCGTTCAATATCGGCTGTTTTAAGTTCACCGACACCGGCGTCGAAGTCGACGGGCGCCCGACTTTCAAGGAGACAGAGGGGGCGTGGGATTTCGTCACACGCGCCCATCGCTCCGCCGGGCATTGGATGCTCGGGATGATCGAATACATCGACTCGCGAAAAGATTGGGGCGACAAGCGCGACGACCTGATCAGTTACGAAACCGGCCTCAGCGAAAAGTCGGTCGGCGTCTACCGCTCGATCGCGAAGTCGGTGCCGCCGGCGAATCGCCTCGATGGCATCGGCATCGGCCAGCTCGCGGTCGTCGCAAAGCTCGGCGAGCCGGAACAGCGCGAGTGGTTAGAAAAGAGCCGAGATGAAAATTGGGGGCGCGATCAGCTCAAGAGCGAGATTCAAAACTCGAAGCGGGAAAAGCTGATCAGCGGTAAGGCCTCCGGCGTGTTCGCGATCGAGGTCGTGCTGCACCTGGACGTCGAGGCGAAGTCGGTGACAAAGGCGGAGGCGATTGCCCAGGCCGCCGGAGAGCAGATGACAAAGGTGCTTCAGGAGTCGATTCTCAAGGCGTCGGTGCATAAGGTGCGCGTCCGATGAGCGGCCGGGCGATGCCGAAGCAGGATCGCAACAACAGTAAACAGGACTACGCGACGCCGGCCCCGTTCATCGCCGCGGCGCTGGCCCGGCTCAGAATAAACAGGTTTAATTTCGACTTCGCGGCCGACGCCTCGAATCACAAGGCGGCAAAGTATTGGACCGAGAAAGACAACGCCCTGAACAAGACGCCCGCCGAGTGGGCGAAGGCCTGCCGCGGCGGCTGGGGCTGGCTCAATCCGCCGTTCAAGGACATCGCACCCTGGGCAGCGGCGTGCGCGGCCGCCGAAGATCAGGGTGCGCATATCGCTTTTCTGGTGCCGGCGAGCGTCGGCGCGAATTGGTTTGTCGATTCGATTCATCACCGGGCGCTGGTGCTGGGGCTGAATGGTCGCTTGGATTTCATCCCCGGTAATCATTTTCCCAAGGACTGCATGTTGTGCCTCTTCGGCCCGACGATCAGCCCCGGCTTCGATGTGTGGTGTTGGAAGTAAAGGAGCATGACGATGGACAGCGTCAAGAAGGAGGCCTTCCCGTTGGCCTGGCCGAGTGGCTGGCAGCGGACCAGGCCCCAGGATCAGCGGAAGATGACGGCCTGGAAGGGCAACGCCACGAAGTATCGCGACGCGCTGGCGACCGAGCTTGATCGCATGAAGTCGCCGGTGTCGGTGATCTCGACTAACGTGCCGATCAACGCACGCGGGGCGCTGACCTCCGGCATCGAGCCGCTCGACGTCGGCGTCGCGGTTTACTTCTCGCGCCAGTTGAAGGAAGACTTCTCATGGCAGGACGCGCTCAGTATCCACGACCCGGCGCCGACCGTCGAGCAGATCAACGAGTCGTATCGGAAGCTCGCGGCGATCTACCATCCCGACAAGGGCGGCGACGTCGCGATGTTCCAGGCCGTGACGCGGCACCGTGACAACGCGCTTCGCTGGGTGAACCGCAAGACCGACGCGCGGTTCGACTACGTCATCGCGTGCGACCAGTTCAAAGAGGTTCGGCTGAACATGGCGGCCATCGTGCTGACGAAGTCGAACCGCG
>Ga0193738_1000146_pt1 | contig 46800 bp, 44 predicted proteins | sample L2a1metaG_FD_144927 | JGI IMG/M metagenome (GOLD analysis project Ga0193738, IMG submission 144927) | Soil microbial communities from a riparian zone of the East river system, Colorado, United States - L2a1 | ecosystem: Environmental > Terrestrial > Soil > Riparian zone | place: USA: East River... | reverse complement strand
CCTGGTCCCATTACAATGCTCAAAGGATGGATCGTTCTTCAAAACTATATCAAAGTTAATCGAACCCTGTCAGGATAAATGTGTGCATAGACTAGGCCTTTAGGCTGGGGCAGGCGGACAAAACGAAGTCGTCGCGCCTACCCACTTTCAAATGTCTTCTCACGTCCAGTCGCGACACCAGCACGCACTTTGTTTAGACAACGTGTCTACCGCATCGACTCCAGGCGCACTTAAACTTGTGTTAAAGCATTTACCGTTAGCACCTGAATATCTCCGCTACTGTAGTCACATAACGTCCGAAACTTTTATGCATCATATCCTTTGGTGCCCTCATTATTTGACTTTAATATTATTATCCTAACCCCTCTTTCTATGCGCGTACTAGCTCCACTGACTGTAACATTCAAGGTGACACTGTTCTTACTAATGTTAGTGACCACGCTGCCTCTGTTTGCACAGCTTGAACCAATAGGTATTTTCGATCACCATCAGGACGTTGGAGGTCCAACGCTGAAAGGATCTGCCGTTTATGATAAAGAAAATCAGATATACACCCTTTCAGCCGGAGGAAAGAATATGTGGTATACGGCGGATCAACTTCACTTCGCGTGGAAAAAGATCAAGGGAGATTTTATTATCCGCGCCACAGTCAAGTTCATTGGCAAAGGCACTGACGACCACCGAAAGATCGGCATCATTGCGCGTGACAATCTCAACACGGATTCACGTTATACCGATGCATGCGTTCATGGAGATATCCTGACCTCGTTACAGTACCGACCTAAAGATGGAGATTCAACCTACCAGGAAACGCTCTCAACCTATCACCCCACTGAAATTGAGCTTGAGCGTTCTGGAAATACATTTACTTTTTCTGCAGCTGTGTTCGGTGAACCTTATAAATCGGTGACAAAGGAATTGGCTCTCAATGAAGAAGTTTACGCAGGCCTCTTTATATGTTCCCACCGCGACGACGTAATGGAAAAGGCGGAGTTCAGCAACGTCCAGATTATAATACCCCCGGCTAAGAACTATGTTCCCTATCGTGATTACCTCGGCAGTCACCTAGAAGTTATGGATATAGCGACGGGTCATCGAAAAATACTTTATAGCGCTCCGAATTCGCTGCAGGCTCCTAACTGGACACCAGATAACAAGTATCTAATCTTCAACTCTCTCAGTCCCGGTAAGAACCTTCTTTATAAGTACGATCTTAAGTCAGGAGAAATAACGAAGCTCAACACCGGGTTTGCAGATCAGAATAACAATGACCACGTGTTGTCATTCGATGGAAAGATGCTCGCCATCAGCAATCACGTGGGCCCTAAGCGCACCTCTACTATCTTTACGCTGCCCGTTACAGGTTCTGATAATCCCACCAAGATCACATCGGAGGAGAATGGCCAATCCTACTTGCACAGCTGGTCACCAGACGGGAAAAAACTTGTTTTCACCGGCCAACGAAACAAGGAATGGAATATCATCTCTATCGACATCGCGACAAAGACAGAAACCATGCTGACTGAAAACGCCACTCTGGATGATGGACCGGAATACAGCCCCGATGGAAAATATATTTACTTCAACTCCGTCCGAACGGGTACCATGAAACTTTGGAGAATGAAACCCGATGGCAGCGATGAAGAACAAGTCACTTTTGACGAGTACAACGACTGGTTCCCACATTTTTCTCCTGACGGAAAATGGATCTTGTACGTTTCGTTTCCTAAAGACATAGATCCGACAAGCCATCCGTTTTATAAAAAGATCTACTTGCGCCTTATGCCCACAGCTGGAGGAGTGCCCCGTACCATCGGTTACGTTTTTGGCGGGCAGGGAACAATAAATGTCCCCAGCTGGTCACCGGATGGTAAAAAGATCGCATTTGTCAGTAATTCCAAACTCGATCTCCCGAAATAGTGTACAACTGCTAATGTTCATTATTTTTGACGCAGAGTCATGTTATTTAATTCATTAGACTTTGCCGTCTTCTTACCAATCGTTTTTGTACTGTATTGGTTTGTCCTGAATGACAACATCAGACTACAGAATGCGCTGATCGTTGTCGCGAGCTATTTCTTTTATGGATGGTGGGACTGGAGATTCCTGCTTCTGATCTTTGTAAGCACAGTTACAGATTTTTTTATTGCGCGGATAATTTCCACCCAGGTGAACGAGCGCAACCGTACTCTGCTTCTGATTATAAGTCTTGTTCTGAATCTCGGATTACTTGCGTTCTTCAAGTATTACAATTTCTTTGTAGACAGCGTCGAGTCGGCGTTTTCACTTTTTGGAAATCCCGTGGATTTTCATCCCATGAGTATTGTACTTCCCGTCGGCATAAGCTTTTATACGTTTCAACTTCTTAGCTATACTATCGACGTCTATCGAAGGAAGATCGAGTCCACAAATGATTTTATCGCTTTCTCCGCATATATCAGCTTTTTCCCTCAGCTGGTAGCCGGCCCGATAGAAAGGGCAACGCATCTGTTACCTCAATTTTACCACAAAAGAGAATTCAGCTATCACAAGAGTGTCGATGGCTTGCGACAGATCCTTTGGGGCCTATTCAAAAAGATCGTGATCGCTGACAATTGTGCGACTTATGTTGACTGGGTTTTCAATCCAGCCACAGATCCATCCGGAAGCACGATTGCGCTGGGCGCCTTTTTCTTTGCATTTCAGATATACTGCGATTTCTCCGGTTACTCCGACATCGCGATCGGCACGGCGAAACTTTTTGGAATTGGTATCATGCGAAATTTCGCCTACCCATACTTTTCACGGAATATTGCCGAGTTCTGGCGGCGCTGGCACATCTCGCTGTCGACATGGTTCAGGGATTACGTCTATTTCCCGTTGGGAGGAAGCCAGGGAAGTTTAAGCGCCACGATCAGAAATATCTTTATCGTCTTCATTCTAAGCGGCCTTTGGCATGGTGCTAACTGGACATTTGTAGTCTGGGGACTTCTGCACGCTGTTTATTATACGCCGCTGCTTTTCGCGGGTGATCGGAAATTTGTTGCCAGCATAAATGACAATGACGTGCCTGCTCTCACTTTGGTCGATCTCAGTAGAATTCTGCTGACCTTTACTCTCACTACGCTCGCCTGGATCTTTTTCAGATCGCCTTCTCTCAGTGAAGCATTTTTGTATATCCGTACCGTATTTTCAGTCTCGCTATTTGAAGCGCCTGCAGCGATGCCATACACAACACTAGTGTTCATCATATTTCTTGTCGCCATTGAATGGATTGGAAGGAAGGAACAATATGCAATTGCGGGTGTGGGGCTGAATTGGAAGCGCGGAGCCCGTCTTGCATTTTACTATGCCTTGCTTTTAGTGATCTATATCTTCGCCGGAACACCCCAGGAATTCATATACTTTCAATTCTGATGATTAGAACATTCATCATACGGCTTACTTATTTTGTACTTCCTGTTTTGGTATTCGCCTGTATCAGTGACTTTATTCTTTCAAGTACGTTGAAGGCGTCGAAGACTTTTGCGTCGGGAGAATATTCCGTTTGGAATGATCTCTATGAAGGAAGGGTAAGTAATGACATTGTTATCTATGGATCCTCGCGGGCCGTCGTGCAAATCGATCCTCGTATTATTGAAGACAGCCTGAAGCGCAGTTGTTACAACCTGGGAATTGACGGACATAACTTTTGGCTGCAATATTTCAGGCACAAGGAATTTCTCAGCTACAATAAAGTGCCAAATTTAATTATCCATTCCCTGGACGTGACAACTTTAACTGACAGAGGCGAACTGTTCAATTCGGATCAATTCCTCCCCTATATGCTCTTTGATAAGACAATTCAATCAAACACACAGGACTATGACTTTTTTTCCGGATGGGATTTCAATGTACCGATGGTTCGATTTATGGGAAAGCAGCGCGCGATGCTACACGCAGCCCGGCTATTGTTTAAAGAACAACCCGACGCCGTTGGAAGGATCAACGGATATCAAGCGCAACCAAAAACCTGGAACGCTGACTTCGAGATAGCAAGAAAAAAATTATCCACGTACAATATCGAAGTAGATAGCAGTGCGTTGAGCCTCTTCAAAAGGTATTTACGGGAATGCAATGATCAGCAAATCAGAATCATATTCGTGTACACCCCCCAGTACATCGAAGGCCAGCAGTTCATCCAAAACAAGGAATATATTCTCAATATTTATCGATGGCTCGGAAAAGAATATAACATTCCATTCTTAGACTACTCCGCCGATCCGATCTGCCAGTCAAAGGATTACTTTTATAATTCCGGCCACCTGAACAAAAATGGATCGGCACTCTTCACAAGCAAGCTAAGCCATGACTTGAAAGAATACATCCACAACTAGTGTAGCAACAAATAATTCTACATCATTCTTGATCGTGACCTTTCATCCACTTGATGATTAATTCAGGTCACAAAGGCCACGAAGAACCACGAAGTCCACAACGCATTTCTCTTTGTGATCTCCCGATAGCTATCGGGAGTGCATACTTAGTGTTCATCGTGACCCTGTATTTTCTTTCGCGGTGCTACTCCAAATGCATGTCGCAAAATTTCCTTGTTTGAACACTAGCTTGTTTTTTCGGCAGCTGCATCCAATCCTGGCTTTCTCTTTAGTATGAGAGCACTGATGAGAGCAATGATTGTGGCAATGGGCAGAACCTCGCCATAACTTATCAGGATTATGAAGAGCGGATTTTTATACATCTCTTTCAGTTTCGCCATCTCCTGAACTTTTTGTTCCAGCTCCCCTTCAGTCAAACCTTTCAATTTTCCTTCATAGACTACGTGCTGGCTATAGGAGTCGATAAATTCCGGGACAAAAAAGTTATAGTGAATCAGCCAGACGCCCACGTACATCGTAGATGCAACCAACGCCATAAAGAATCCCATTTTGAACGCCTGTCCAAAAGTGATTACTCCTTCGTTCTGTTTGTCACGGTAATTTTTGATGCCAAAGAAGATGAATGAAAAGGCTATGATCATCCCCGCGTATCCAATGGTATCATTGCTTTCAAATTCAGGATTGGTAGTACACACCGTCGACCAATACACCATGTTCGAGGTGATGATCAATCCCGAAAGCGATCCGAATATCAAAATGTTCTTTTTCATGTGAATTGTTTTTTGACCCGAATTTGCAACTTGTACTTACCCTTTGCTTTCAACCTTAGGGTTGATTTTTGAAAAAAAAACTCCTCAACCTTTAGTATGACTCCACTAGGGAATAATTCCGAGCCGTTTCGCCTTATCGATCGCCTGTGTCCTTCGCTCCACATTCATTTTGTCAAAAAGATTGTTTGAGTGTGTCTTGATCGTGCTGAGCGATACAAACAATCGATCGGCGATTTCTTTGTTGCTGAGTCCCTCCGCCATCAGCTGCAACACCTCGAGTTCGCGCTTGCTCAAATTTAGTAACTCCAGCTCCTTCCTGTTTATCGAGAACGGAGTGTTCACATAGACCTCCTTTTCTACCACAGTAACCTTCGGCCTTACGATCTTCATCGCCAGCCAAATGCCAAGTCCCGTGAAGATCAATGCTATTGCTCCCACATAAACTTCAAGAGCATGATCTATAATCACGAAACGCAACTCAAGCCATTTTAGAATGAACAGTAAAAGGGCCATACAAATCCCGTAAAGGATCAATTGCCCATACTGACGCTTTAATTTGGTCATCATTCCGATGAAGTTTTCAATAAAAATAGAACTTGGAAGCCATGATCGGAAATTGGAAAGTGAGGGACGGACCCTCACTTCTTTTGTTGCCGATTTTAGCGATATTCAATCTTTAATTATGCATTCAATGAAAAACACGCGTATTGGAATACTGGCCCTTTTTTGCGTCGTAGCATGTACAACTCCTGAAAAAGAGAAATCAACAGCTACTGGTGACAGTTTGATTCAAAGTGCAAACACGTTCCCGGAGAAAGCAAAAGAGATGACCATCTATGAAGTGAACATCAGACAGCATACACCTGAAGGAACTTTTAAAGCGTTCGAATCCCACATTCAGCGGATAAAGGATCTTGGTGCTGATATACTTTGGATCATGCCTATGCAGCCTATCGGTGAGAAGAACCGAAAGGGTACACTTGGAAGCTACTATTCAATAAGGGATTATAAAGCGGTGAATCCAGAATTTGGAACATTGGATGATTTCAAATCACTTGTAAAAAAGACACATGACGCTGGGTTGTATGTGATCCTGGATTGGGTTCCGAATCACACCGCGTGGGATCACACCTGGGTTACCGAACATCCGGAGTACTACATGACCGACAGTGCGGCATTGGTAGTTGGAAAAGGACTGGGCGTTGATGCCAAGTATTATAAAAAGAAAGGAATTGGTAACCTGGTGTACGAGGCTGATTGGGACGACATCGCTTTATTGAATCATCACAATCCTGGAACAAGAGCCGAATGATCGACGCGTTGCGTTTCTGGGTAACGGAAACTGATATCGATGGTTTCAGAATGGACCACGCCGGACACGAGATCCCGCTATTCTTTTGGGAAGAATCCACTGCAGCAATAAATCCTCTGAAAGATCTATTTTGGCTTGCTGAGTGGGATGAACCTCGGATGCATATCACGTTCGATGCAACATACGACTGGGATCTACTTCACATGACAGCCGAGGTTGCGAAAGGCAAACGCACAGCCGAAGATCTACATGACCATATTCAAAAGGATGTTACACGCTATGGAAGAAATCCCTTCCGTCTGAACATGATCGACAATCACGACGAAAACTCGTGGCATGGAACGATCCGTGAAAAATATGGTGATGGAGAAAAGGCTTTCGCTGTATTCACGTATACCGCCTACGGGGTTCCTGTGGTATATAGTGGCCAGGAGGCAGGGTTAGATAAACGGCTGAAATTTTTTGAGAAAGACACCATTTCGTGGGAAGACCCAGGTAAATATTTTGAATTTTATCAAAAGCTGAACAAACTGAAAGTTGACAATGTCGCGTTGTGGAACGGACAGTACGGAGGCATGCCCCAAAAGATCGAAGACGGAAACAAGGATGTCTTTTCTTTTAAGCGCACGAAAGATGGAAATACAATAATTGGTGTGATCAACTTCTCACCAAAAAAACAGTCTGTCAAACTTAATGCTTCTGATGTTGCAGGCAGCTATACGGATGCATTGAATGGCGGAACGCTCTCTTCCAACGAAATGCAACTCGGCCCCTGGCAGTACTTCATTTATTCGAACAATCAGTAGCCCTTTCTCATTTGATATCCGGATGATTTCGATTTTATCTTACGCCAGCGCAAGTAAATACCTGGTTGCTTCTCTCTTCGTTTTTTGCGTCTGTGCGGATACCGACGCTCAGCGAAATAAAACATCATTTAACGTCATTGCATTTTATACCGCAAAAAATGACCGGGCACATTTCACTTTCGTTCATGAAGCAAACAAATGGTTTTCATCGATCAGCTCGAAATACAATTTCCATTATGACTCGACAAACAATTGGAGCAACCTGAACGCTGAATTCCTTTCAAAGTACCAGGTAGTATTATTTCTTGATACGAGGCCCGAATCACCCGAACAAAGAGAAGCATTCCGAAAATACATGGAGAACGGAGGAGGGTGGGTTGGATTCCATTTTGCAGCATTTGCACTCAACAACTCGACGTATCCCCAGAACTGGGATTGGTATCACAATACTTTTCTTGGCAGCGGCGAGTACGGAAGCAACACCTGGAGCCCAACATCAGCTATACTTCGTGTGGAGGATGGAAAACATCCGGTAACGAGAAATCTACCGTCGACTGTTAAGACCTCTCCCAACGAATGGTATCGCTGGCAGAATGACTTGCGAAAAAATCAGGATATAAAGATACTATTATCAGTTGACTCAACGAGTTTTCCGCTTGGCACGGGTCCCAAACAACACGAGATCTGGCACAGCGGATATTACCCCGTCGTGTGGACGAACAAGAATTTTCACATGCTCTACGTGAACATGGGCCACAACGACATCGACTACGAAAACAAAACCAATAGGCAGTTGTCATCAACCTTTAGTAGTGATGGTCAGAACAAAATGATCATCGATGCTCTGCTGTGGTTGGGAAAGAAAAAATAGGTTCCTGGGTGCCTAGGTACCTAGGAACCCAGCCAGCCAGATACGCAGGGACCCAATAGAGTCACACCAAATTCTCCTTCACTGCCTTATTAACCATATCGATAGCGTTGTTAACACCAAGCTTTTTCATGATGTTAAATCGGTGTGTTTCGACCGTGCGAACACTCTTTCCTAACGAATCGGCGATTTCCTTATTTGGCGTGCCGTTGATTATCATCCGCAAGATTTCTCTCTCGCGTTTGGTGAGGTGGTATTGATCTTCCAACGTGGGGTTTTTTATATATGGTTTTGCATTCAATAGTCTGTTAGCCAAAACGTTTGATACTGCTCCGCTAAAATATTTGTTGCCGGCATGGATCTGCTTGAGCGCCTTAACAAATTCACTTTTGTCTGTATCCTTTAACAAATATCCATAAGCACCTGCGTCAAGGGATTGCAGAACGTACTCTTCCGAATCATGCATGGACAGTATCATCGCTTTCGTTGAGGGAGAAACCTGTGAAAGCTGCGATGCTGCCTCGATTCCAGTCATCTCTGGCATTCTTATGTCAAGCACAAGAATATCGGGATGCAAGATCTTGGCAATTTCAAGCGCTTCCCTTCCATTTCCCGCCTCACCAATCACATTCAGATCCTCTTCGGATTCGAGCATGGCTTTGATCCCTTTTCTGACCAGAATATGGTCGTCGGCAAGCACGATGTTTATCTTTTCCATTTATGACTGAAATTACTTTTCTAAACTTCTTCAACGGCCATGGACGATCGCGCGGGTACCGTCAACGTGACTGTCGTTCCCTGGCCAGGCGCTGAGCGGATATCGAGATTGCCATTAATGTACTCCGTACGTTCGTACATATTGAAGAAACCCCGCCCGGAATCGATGTTCATACTGCGCGCCTCCACCAGCTTCTCATCGAAACCATTTCCATCATCCTTTATCGAAATGAGGATATCACTATCGGTCTGACTGAGCCTTACTTCGATTGCCTTTGTTTCGGAATATTTGATTGAATTATTGATTGCCTCCTGCACGATCCTGAAAATGTTGTTTTCTGTTTTTTGAGGAAGTCTGTGTGTTATTTCACCTTCAACAACATACTTTAATTCGATATTCGTAAGCTTATTTATTTCTCTTATAAAGACATTCAAACCCGCATTCAAACCATAATCTCCCAAAACGGTCGGCTTGAGATTGAATGTCACTCGCCGCACTTCTTTTATAACTTCAACGATGAGCTGCTGAATTTCCTTAAGTTTCCGAGAAGCCTCAACGTCATTCTTCAGGTCAATGGATTCAATTTGAAATTTCAAGGAAGTAAGAAGCTGGCCTATTCCATCGTGAATATCCATTGCAAGACGTTTTCTTTCTTCTTCCTGCCCTTCGAGTATCAGTACAGAACGGAATTTTTGTTGGTTTATCTTCTTCTCGATCTCTGCCTTGTTCTTCAACAACATGCTTTGTTCAGCTTTCTTGTGGCGGGTGATCTCAGATCCCATCACGACTAACTCATCCACTTCACCATGCTCATCATAAACAGGACTGATGACAATATCAGACCACAGCTCTTTTCCACCCGATGATTTGAAATGTACCTGGCCATGCCAGTGATTTCCTTCCGACACGGTGTCTATAACGTCGTCCATCCAATCATCTACGGTCATTGACCCTTCGAAGAGATCGCAAATTCGCAATGCGGGTAACATTTCGGATTTGCCTGTCATGTTGACAAAAAGCTGCGCAATGAAAGTGATGGTGCCCCCGCGATCTGCTTTCGCATAAAGCTTCGGATTTTCAACAGGCTCGTTGATGTGTGATATCTGTTCATAGGACTTCTCCAACGATGCGTACAATGCTCCTATCTCCTTTGAAAGTTTTTTTGCATTCTTTTCCGAATCAATGAGCTTGCTTATCGTCTTATTAACGTGAATAGTTGTCGGTCGGAAAATGAAGAATATTTCTCCCAATATCACCGCGATGGAAAGGGCAAGGAGGAAATACTCCATGTGGCTGAGTCTCGTCACCTCAGCTTCGGCTTCGGCGTCATATTGATAAACTATTTTTTCCATTCCTGTCAGAAAATCACCCTCATGTTGAAGCACAGTCTCAACGGAAGCACTAACAGAATCGTACGGCAAGTCAATATTGCCTGACATGAGCGCCACCACGTTGGTTGCATGCTCTGCCATGATATTAAAATGTGGATTCAATTCGTCGAATAGCACCGAGATCTCCGGGCTGTTATCTTCGGCGAGATTCAGACTATCGTTGCCATGAAGCAGTCCGTCCTGAGATACCTTCCAAAGCTCCAGCGATGAACGAAGATTGTTGAGAACAATCTTTCTGTCACCAGTGGTCTTTACCTGTGACAACTTCAACAAACTCTTGGAAATCTTTTGGCTTAACATCCGCTGTTTACCAGCGATGTTCACCACATGGGCATCGTTGCGTTGTTTAGTAAGGTGATTTTGTATGAGGACTTGTCCAATAACCGCGACGATGGCAATAGCGCTCAATGCGAGAATGTACCAGGTCCCCAGCCGGCTGAATCGATTAATACCCTCCTGTACGTTGAAATTTAAGTTCATTTACGTAGCAATTTACGTAAATTTTCCCAGTATTTCTACGTGATTTTTGTGGTAGAAAGCGTATTTTAAGCGTTAGCCAGCGCTCGGTCAAGGTGTACATACCCTCCGTCGACATGGATTAGCTGGCCTGTAGTGTGGCCCGACCGTTCTGACAACAGAAAAGCAGTGGTGTTGGCGATCTCTTCGGCGGTAGTCATTCTGTTTCCCAGTGGAATTTTGATTCTATTTCTTTCCGTTTCTGGATGGGGTCGGATAATGTGTTGATCCACTTTTCGTACAAAGGCGTCCAGCACTCAGCAACGATAATGGCGTTTACGCGAATGTTGTACTTGAGCAGTTCAACAGCCCACTCCCTCGTCAACGCATTTCGTCCGCCGTTGGCCGCTGCATACGCGGAGGTACCGCCTTGTCCTGTCTCCGCCGTTTTCGACCCGATATTAACGATCGCTCCTTTTGTTTCTTTTAAGGCTGGAAGTGCAAAGTGCGCCATGAGATAATAGTGGACAACATTCTTATGAAGGGACGCTATAAACTGTTCATAGTTGCCATTCTCCAATCCTATACCATCATTAACGCCAGCATTATTTACCAGGCCATGGATCTTTCCATACTTTTGAAGGACAGCTTTAACGGCCTTCTCCGCATTCGCAGGAACAGTCAACTCCGCCTCGACCTGAAAGGCTTTGCCACCAGCTGCTTCTACTTCCGCGACAACCTTTTTATTATCCTGCTCGGCCCGACCCACAACGACCGGGATAGCCCCTTCGCCGGCCAGAACTTTTACGATGCCTTCACCGATACCTTTTGCTCCACCTGTTACGATGATCACTTTATCTTTTAAGAGCAGGTCCATACTTAACTGTGTTTAGAGTTTATAAAATCGTTCTGCATTTTTTCCGAAAAAAGCCTCTTGTTCGTTAGGGCTCAGTTTTGAAAAATAATCCTTCGCCAGTTCGACAACACCACTGTATGGTGCCGCCACAAGACAAACCGGCCAATCGCTACCAAACATGACACGATTCGCACCAAAGGTTTCAAACACTACGTCGAGATAAGGTCTGAAGTCTTCTTTTTTCCAGTTCTTCCAATCTGCTTCCGTAACCATGCCTGAAATTTTACAGGACACATTTTCGTATTTGCCCAACGCCTTCATCTCCTTTTTCCACTGATCGATCTTCTTGTCCTTAATGTATGGCTTCGCGATATGGTCGATAACAAAAGGTTGGTAAGGAAACGACTTAACTAATTCTTCGGTGTACGTCAATTGATCTGGAAAAATCAGGATGTCGTAGGTGAATCCGAAAGCATGCAACTCACCGATGCCTCTCTTGAAAGCGGGACGCAACATAAAGTCGCGTTGCTTTTCGCCCTGAAGCACGTGTCTGAAGCCTTTCATTTTTTTGAACTGGCTGTAGTGTGCCAGCCGATCGTGAACATTGTCTGCTTGAAGATCGACCCAGCCCACAACTCCTTTGACAAAGTCATTCTTGTCAGCATTCCCCAACTGAAAAACGTTTTCCGCCTCCGACTGGTCCGATTGAACGACGACACTGCCTTCCAACTCATTGGCTGCTAATAGTGGTTTCAGATCGGCTGGATAAAAATCGCGCTGAATCGCTGACATTGGTTCGTCAATCCAGCTATCTCTTACGGGATCAAATTTCCAAAAATGCTGATGTGAATCTATGCCTTTCATGCACTCTACAATTGAAATATCTGTTTCATGAGCACCCACTTCTCGCCTGGTTTGGCAAAAGGAAGAGGCTTTTGAAATTTCCACATGAATTCTTCCCACTTCTTGACGATGGGATTCGCCGAGTCCATTCGCTCTTTGTTTTCGAATTCGAACTCATCCGTGGTTTCCATAATCATAAACATCCTGTCACCGGCCCGGTATATATCCATAGTTGTAATGCCGGCATCAATAATGGTTTTTTTTATTTCGGGCCAGATCTGCTTGTGTATAGCTTCATACTCGGCAATCAACGCCGGATCATTATTGAGGTCAAGGGCAAAGCAAAAGCGTTTCATTAACGGGAAAGAATTTATATGAATTTCAATCCTTCGTGCTCAAGCTTATTATACTTGCTGCGGTCGAATACATAATAGAAGGCGCCTTTCCGAGAAGTTTCCTTTTCCTTTTCATTCAGTTTATTAAGAATGCTGAGGGATAAGATCTTACGCGTGAAGTTCCGTTTGTCGATAGGACCTTCATATATCGCTTCATATAAATTCTGAAGCTGTGGAAGCGTGAATTTTTCTGGTAGTAACTCGAAGCCTATGGGGTGATTGGCTACCTTTTGCTGAAGACGTTCCTTTGCCTTCGCTACCATTTGCTTGTGGTCAAAGATCAACGCTGGCATTTTGCTAAGAGTAAACCAACGCGCCTCGTGATTGTGCTGCAGCTGTTCGCTGTAATCAGCTATATTGATCAGCGCGAAGTAGGCAACTGACACTACACGTCCTGCGACATCGCGGCTAACATCGCCGAAACAATAAAGCTGCTCCATGTAAATGTTCGACAGTCCTGTGAGCGTATTTAGCACTCGCGATGCGGCCGCATCCACATTTTCATCCTTGTTAACAAAGCCGCCCATAAGCGACCACTTGCCTTTTTCAGGCTCAAATCCACGTTTGATAAACAAGCCCTGGAGTTGGCGACCATCAAATCCAAAAATGATGCAGTCAACGGCTACGAGTATTCTGTCTTGACTTTTGTACTTATTTATGTCCACGGGCGCAAACTAGGTATATCAAATAAACAAAAGAAAAGTTTACCAAACAGAAATCTTGTTTGGCCGGTATTAAAATATTTAGCCCGTGAAATACAGGTAACCTCCAACGATAAACACTAAAACAAGAACGGAAGCGACAACATCGCGCCAATCCCAGCTTGCTTGCGACTCCGACCGATGATCATCTGTCCTCGTGCTGAAAGTCATATTTTTAATTGTAGCATATTCTGGCGCTTCACCCAAATAGCTAACAACTATCATGACTATAGCGGAAATGATCGTAATGAGGATACTGAAGTACTGAAAGTTTATGTTACTAACAATCCACAGGAAAGACCCTTCCTCATAAGCATTGATCCAACCGAGCGTGATCGGTGTATCGACTAACATGCGAAACAAGCCTACAGCGAAACCTACAATCATTGCCCAAAGGCAACCCTGTGCATTGAGTCGTTTCCAAAAAACGCCAAAGAAGAACACCACAAATATCGGAGGAGCGAGGTATCCCTGGACCGCTTGTAAATAATTATATAACCCGGTCGCGCCTTTCACGACTGGTATCCAGGCCATAGCAATGATCACCATGACGATGGTTGCTAGACGACCTACTCGAACAATTTCGGACTGACTCGCCTGGGGGCGAAGTTTTTCATAAATATCAATGGTAAACAAAGTAGAGCATGCATTAAAAACTCCGGCAAGAGATCCCATTAATGCAGAAAGCAATCCAGCCACAACAATACCTCTCAGGCCTGTTGGTAAAAGATGCTGAACCAATAACGGGAAAGCGGCCTGAGCATGAGAAGTAGCCTGTCCGGTAGCAGGATCATAAACAACTTCAAGACCGGGGACTTTACCACTTTTCGCAAGAGCAAAACAAATCAGGCCCGGAATAATAAAAAGATAAACAGGAAATAACTTGAGCACAGCAGCAAAGATGCTACCCCTACGGGCAACTTGTTCATTCGGTGCTCCAAGGGCGCGTTGTACGATGTATTGATCTGTACACCAGTACCAGAGGCCAATGACAGGTGCGCAGATCGCCATACCCAGCCATGGGAATTCGCCATTAAAATACCAGGCTTGTTTTACCAGTTGCCCGGCAGCATTTGTTTCTATAACAGGTGACCAGGTACTTTCAACGCCAACAGGAGTAAGTGGCTTCCACAGATTAAACATCTCCGAACCACAAAGCTCCCTCAGTTCGTTCCATCCTCCCAGTGTGTTCAATCCATAAATAGTTAACATGGTTGATCCTACAATCAGGATCACTACCTGAACGGCATCGTTATACGCCACTGCGCGCATGCCGCCAACTATTGTATAGAGCCCGGTAAGTAAGATCACCAATACCGAACCAATCCAAAAACTATCGATCAATACATTACCGATTGTTATCTGAAGTTCTGGCAACAGCGTACTGAAAACAACTCCTCCTGCGAAAATTCCGACAGCTATTTTTGAAACAATAAAAGTTATAATAGATACTATGGACAGAACATAACGTGAAGACGTTGAAAACCGTTTTTCGAGAAATTCAGGCATTGTGAAAACAAGAGATCGTGCGTAAAAAGGGACGAAAACCCACGCCAGCACCAAAAGACACCATGCGTGTAATTCATAATGTGCTAATGCCACTCCATCCTTCGCACCCGAACCTGCAAGACCTACAATATGTTCTGAACCGATATTTGATGCAAAAATAGATGCCCCGATAATCCACCAACTTAAATTACGACCAGCCAGAAAATAATCGGCAGCATTATTTTTTTGTTTCTTAACTACCCACCATGCAACGGCCAGCAGTATACCGAAATACGCAGCAATTACGATCCAATCCAAAGTTTGTAGTAGGCCCATAGGTTGATTTTGTTTATGTGGTTGTAAATCAATTTTTAATTTGACTTCGCAGACAAAGTATCAACGGTAATAGATCTCATTCCACCTCAACTCGTTCTTGAAATTATATAGATCAGTATTTTTTCCTATGCGAACATATTCGATCCCTGCCATTTCCGCAAAATCTTCAAGGTGCTCGAAAGAAAGATTCTGACTATAGCAGGTATGATGAGCGCCACCCGCATAGATCCACGCCGCACATGCTGTATGCATTTCGGGTAGTGGCTTCCAGAGTACCCGGGCCACAGGAAGTTTAGGAAGATCCTCAAGGGCGTTAACTGCTTCCACGCCATTTACCAGAAGTCTAAACCTATTGCCCATGTCGACAATCGACGCGTTCAATGCACTGCCAGGGGCAGTGTTAAATACTAATCTCACCGGATCCGCTTTGCCACCTATCCCTAACGGATGAATTTCACAAGACGGTTTTTTTTCCGCAATGGATTCACATATCTCCAACATATGCGCACCCAGTACCATCGGGTTGGAAGGATCGAAATGATAGGTATAATCCTCCATGAAGGAATTTCCTCCTTTTAATCCCGTGGCCATCACTTTCATGGCGCGAACCAATGCCGCAGTTTTCCAATCTCCTTCAGCTCCAAATCCATATCCTTCCGCCATAAGCCTCTGAACGGGCAACCCTGGTAACTGCGCAAGTCCATGAAGATCCTCAAATGTGTCGGTAAACCCTTTAAAGTTTCCGGCCTCTAGAAAATTTCGCATTCCTACTTCAATGCGGGCCGCTTCCCGAAGTGACTGGTGCTGAACTCCACCTTTCTTAAGATCATTTACAACAGCATACTTTGTTTCGTACTCCGAAGCGAGAGAAGCAATTTCGCTATCACTAACCTCATTAATTACGCTGACTAGCTCGCCGATTCCATATCCGTTAACGGAGTAACCAAACTTAATTTCTGCCTCGACCTTATCACCCTCTGTTACGGCAACCTGGCGCATATTATCACCAAAACGGCAGAACCTTGCCCCCTGCCAATCGTGCCACCCTGCTGCTGCACGCATCCACGTCCCCAACTTCTGGTGCACTTTTTCATCTCCCCAATGACCTACTACGACCTTGCGGCTAAGACGCATCCTCGACATTATAAAACCAAACTCACGATCGCCATGAGCACTTTGATTCAAATTCATAAAGTCCATGTCAATGCTCTTCCACGGAATATCACGATTGAACTGAGTGTGTAAATGAAGCAGGGGTTTCTTCAATATCTTAAGGCCACCAATCCACATTTTAGCTGGCGAGAAAGTGTGCATCCAGGCAATTATGCCTATACAATTCTTGCTGGAATTGGCATCACGAATACATTCATATATCTCCTCAGGAGTTTTGAGAACAGGTTTGAAAACTAACGATATGGGTATCTGTTCTGATCGGCTTAGCTGGTTTACTATCTCCTGCGAATGACGGTCCACCGTTTTCAAAGTCTCTTCTCCATACAACAACTGGCTTCCGGTAACAAACCAGACCTCAAGGCTCTTCAAGTCTTTCATCTTCATTTATACATTAAATCTGCTAGTGTTTATCCTGTTAGTAACTGGGGACTATTTCCAATCCTTTCACTTTCGTTGGAAACCAAACGATCATTTCGCCTTTACCCCGATGCGCCCAGGCGTAATAAGGAATGGCAATGAATGGTTGTCTTCCGGTCGACACATCGGTATCACTATTAACATGAATTGCCGACACTTCTCCTTTTAAAATAGTGACTCCGTTGAGCAGGTCTGGTTTGTACTCGCTGGTAAGGCTCACGTTATCCGGCAACACAATGTTGCTAACCATTCCCTTGTTGTCCGGCCACTCGGCGCAATACATTATAGGTCCCCTTTGAAGCGCGACCTTCCCCTTGTCGTCCCCCACTTTATCATTTGCCACCACTCTTCGGATATCCATAGGCAAGTCCATTTCGACCACGTCTCCCTTCTTCCAGGTTTTGGACAAGACGGCATAACCTTTTTCCATGGAATAAACGGCTGGTTTGCCATTGATCCTGATCTCAATTTTCTTGCCCGTAGCTGCATTGAACTTATACAAGTCTGATGGTATTGCCTCATCCTGCGCCCAGCCTGGAATCCGAACGCGCATCGTAAACGTCGACGGCGATTTCGATACAACCTTAAATATCAACTTGCCGTCCCATGGATAGTTGTTGTGTTGTTCCAGCTGGACATCCTTTTTATTGATATTAACGGATGCAGTACCCGCCACAAAAAGATTTATAAAGATGTTATTTTCCTTTACTCCGTATACATATCCAGGTATTGAAGGGATTAATCTTGTGACATTTGTCGGGCAGCACGAACACGGAAACCAACCTGAACGCGTTGCTTCCATGTCGTTGTGATGAAACGTATTCTTGATCTCCATCGCGTTTGTGTAAAAGAAGGATTTGCCGTCCATTCCCACACCGGAGATCAATCCGTTGTAAAGCGTCTTTTCCAGCACATCGATGTACTTTGATTCGCCATGCAACAGGAACATTCTGTGATTCCAGTAAACATTGGCAATAGCGGCACATGTTTCATTGTAAGCGGTTGAGTTGGGCAATTCGTAGTTATCGCAAAAACGTTCGCCACTTCCAATTGCACCAACACCACCCTGAACGTACAGTTTCCTGGACACAACGTTGTTCCATATCGTATCAATCGCCTGGAGAAATTTCTTGTCGTCTGTAAGTGCCGCAATATCTGCTATGGCTGAATAGAGGTATCCGGCTCTCACAGCATGTCCGACTGCCTCAGTCTGCTGCACCACTGGAACATGGTCCTGCCAGTACGCGCCGTTTTGCCATGGATCTTTGCTGTTGGTGTTGTAACCTGCATAATGACCGCGTTCCTCGATGAAATACTTTGCTGTCTCGAGGTATTCTTTTTTCCCTGTAATGCGGTAAAGTTTCACCAGGCCCATCTCTACAACCTGGTGACCAGGCGCAACGTGGAGCTTGTCCTGGCCAAAGACAGAACAAACCAGGTCAGCATTCTTCAGCGCAATGTCGAGGAGGTTTCTCTTTCCCGTAGCCTGGTAGTGAGCGGCGGCGGCCTCATAGAGGTGTCCCGAATTGTAAAGCTCGTGACTCAGCTCGCGTTCCTTTTCCCAACGCCGCTTGCCGGCCCAGGCGTGTGTCTCATTTGGATTGATGGTCCGCGCAGTATAAAGATAGCCGTCGGGTTCCTGTGCATTTCTGATCTTAACGATCAATGAATCGATATAATCGTCCATAGCCTTATCCGGATAAAGGGCCATGGAAAACGACGCACCTTCAATCGTCTTATAAATGTCCGTATCGTCAAACGGATAGATAGTGCAGAACTTCCCGCTCTTAGCGGCGGCCATCTCGAAATTTTTTACCCGCCCAGTACTTTCACACCGTTCGAACGATGCAGGAATAGTCACTGTGTGGTTGATCTTTATTCGCGGGAGCCAAAAGTTATCTGTCAGTTTTACCTGCGTGAAAGGCACGCCTTGGATGGGATAATCTTTGTGCTGAGCATGAGCTATTGCAAAAATCAGCAGCAGTACGAGCGTTGATAGAGGTTTTTTCATGTCCCTTAATCAAGTTGATTATTGTCCATAATAAGCGTTGTGCCCATGCTTGCGTTCAAAATGTTTTTTAATGAGCGAATCTTTCAGTCGCGATGATGAAGGGTTGAGCTGTTCGGTGAGCAAAGCCATTTGTGCAATACTTTCCAATACGGCGCTGTTGTACACGGCTTTTTCAGCAGTCGTTCCCCAGGTGAAGGGCGCATGATTTCCCACAAGCATCATCTCGACGTCCTCGTAGGCAAGATCACGTTCCTTCAGACAGTTGATGATTTGAAATCCAGTTTCATATTCATAATCGCCTTCGATCATTTCATCGCTCATAGGTTTGGCGCAGGGTATATCCACCGTAACATGATCAGCATGCGTCGTCCCAAAGATCGGGATGTCGCGTTGTGCCTGCGCCCACGCGGTAGCGTAAGTTGAATGTGTATGCGAAATGCCACCGATCTTTTCCCAATATCTGTAAAGTATAGCGTGAGTCTTCGTGTCAGACGACGGTCGCAACGTTCCATCTACTGTTTTCCCATCGAAATCCACGATAACCATTTTTTCCGGCGAAAGGGTTTCGTACGGCACGCCGCTTGGCTTGATCGCAAACACTCCGAGGCTACGATCAACGGCGCTGACATTACCAAAAGTGAAAACCACAAGTCCCAGCTTTGGCAATTGCATGTTGGCCTCAAAGGCCGATTGTTTTATATGATCGTACTTTCCCATGTGTTCGATTGGGGTTTTGTTTTACGTCGCCGGAACTGTTGCGTGAATTGAGGCTGACTGTTTCTCAATTACTCGTCCAAGTGTTTTGTATCGCTCATATCGGTGCTTGTAAATAGGAACAGCGCTAGCTTGTGGCTTGTATTCCATGTCAAAACCCTGACCCATCTTGCGCATGGCGGTTTCGACATCAGGATGAAGGCCCGCTGCGGTGGCCGCAAACATTGCAGCACCCAACGCGCAGGTTTGTTCAGACCTGTGAATGCGGATAGGCATGCCCATTACATTCGACATCACCTGCATTATATAGGGCGATTTACGAGCGACGCCACCAAGACCGATCAGACCTTTTACGGGTACACCCTCATCGCCAAACCTGTCAACTATCGCTTTAGCGCCAAAACAAGTTGCTTCCACCCACGCCTTGAATAGGCGCGGTGCTTCAGTACCAAGACTAAGTCCAAAGACGGCTCCTTTGAGCAATTGATCTGCATCAGGAGTTCGTCGCCCATTGAGCCAATCTATTGCCAGCTCATCATTTTCATTCAACGGCAAAGCTTCAGCTTCTGAAGTCAGCGCGGGAATGATCTTTTCATTCATCTCATTTCTTAGCTTTTCCACTATGTCGCGAGGAACGGCAGACGTATTGGTAAGAAGTTTCTCGATCGGCCACGCCAGTAAGTTCTTAAACCATGCGTACGTATCTCCAAACGCGGACTGACCTGCTTCCAGTCCAATCATACCGGGGATGACGGAACCATCCACCTGACCACAAATTCCGCGTACCAGCTTGCCGCTAAGGTCTGCTTTTGAGGCGACCATCATGTCGCACGTCGATGTGCCCATAACTTTGCTGAGATATCCCGGCTCGATCTGTCCCCCAACTGCTCCCATATGCGCATCAAACGCTCCAATCCCCACAATCACGGTTTCGCCAAGCCCAAGCCTTGTGGCCCACTCCTTTGAAAGTGTTCCGGCCGGCTTGTCTGCCGTATACGTTTCTTTGAATAATCTCGAAGTAAATCCTTTGAGCCGCGGATCAAGTGAGGTAAAAAAACTATCTGGTGGAAGTCCACCGAATTCTGCAGCCCACAATGCTTTATGACCCGCAGAACACACCCCTCGTTTCATTGTGTGTACATCTGTTCCGCCTGTTAAGAGGAACGGGATCCAATCGCAATGCTCAACCCACGAATAACATACTTCCCGGACCTTTTCATCTTCGCGAAGTATATGCAGCAATTTCGCCCAAAACCATTCAGACGAATATATCCCTCCTACATACTGGAGATAATTGACATCGAACTTTAATGCGTGTTCATTTATTTCCGCAGCCTCCCCGGTTCCGGTGTGGTCTTTCCAAAGAACAAACATCGCATTGGGGTTCTTTGAAAACTCTTCCCTTAGCGCCAACGGAGCGCCAGCGCGATCAACCGCTACCGGGGTTGAGCCTGTGGTATCAATTGAAATTGCGCGTACCGAAGATCTTACAGTTTCGGGGACTTTTGAAAGGCATTCCTTAATAGTGTATTCAAGCCCCTCGACATAGTCCAGAGGATGTTGGCGGAACTGATTTTTTGAGGCATTGCAAAACAAGCCTTCTTTCCATCGTGGATAATAAAAAACGGAAGATGCCACCTCAGCCCCATTCGACGCGTTGACTATGATCGAGCGGACCGAATCTGTTCCGTAATCTACTCCGATAACAAATGCATCAGCTGGCATAACTATCAATAAGAAAAGTTGGACAATATTTATGAAATAATGGCCACAATATACAGGGATTCTTTTATAAGTGTTACAAATACAATTATTTTTTTGTCACACGCTATAATTAACGTTTTCCTTCAGATTAACCCATATTTGTAATTTTACCCCCGGAAAAATTTACAGATGGTCCCTAAGGGAATGCTACGGCTATTACATGCGCTGAAAAAGATCTTCCTGTTCCTGTTCGCAGCGCAGTGGATATACATCATAATCCTTAAATGGGTGGATCCACCTATCACTGCCACGCAAATTGCAAGTCTTATCAACGGGTACGGACTTAAAAGAGACTACGTCGACTTCAAAGACATTTCTCCCTATGCGGCATTGGCCGTGATCTCTTCAGAGGATCAGCTATTTCCGGATCACAATGGTTTTGATGTAAAGAGTATTAAAAAGGCGATTGACGCAAACAGTAAAAAAAGCAAGAGGATGAGAGGTGCATCGACCATCAGCCAGCAGGTGGCGAAGAATGTTTTTTTATGGCAGGATCGAACATGGATCAGAAAAGGACTCGAGGTTTACTTTACATTCATGATCGAAGCGGTTTGGGGTAAAAAAAGGATTCTTGAAGTTTATTTGAATGTAGCAGAGATGGGGAAAGGAGTTTTTGGCATCGAAGCCGCAGCGCGGAAGTATTTCAAGAAGAGTGCGAAGAAACTGACGCGTACCGAGTCGGCGAAGATAGCCGCGGCGTTGCCGAATCCGAAGAAATACATTGTGAATCCTGCCTCCAGCTATATTAATAAAAGATATCCATGGGTTCTGCTGCAGATGAACAACCTTAGTGATGATCCGGATATTCAGAGAATCGTTAATCGTTAATGGTTATCATCTCTAGGGGCTGTCATCCAGAGCGATTGCTTCCTTCATTGGACACTTGCGCATATCGAATGGGTCTTGCTAACTGTATTGCTACGAACGAACTGTCACGCGAAGGATCTGCCGGATGGCAAACCGCCATCATTAAAAAATGTCGTTCATGCTTTGGGCAGATCCTTCGCGGGAAGGTTCACCGATAGTTATCTGGTTTGCAAGACCCATTCCATTTGCGCCGTTGTCTGACAAAGAGAAGGCGCTCTGGATGACAGTCGCAAGGAGTAGTTCAAAGAGTTCCTTTCTTCATTTCATCAACAGCATAATTCGCGGCACGCGCTGTAATGGCCATGAACGTAAGCGATGGATTCTGGCAGCCTGTTGAAGTCATGCACGCCCCGTCGGTGACAAAAACATTCTTACAATTGTGAAACTGATTCCACTTGTTCAGGAGTGAAGTCTTAGGATCTCTTCCCATCCGAACGCCTCCGATTTCATGTATATCTAATCCAGGTGCTTGTTTGCTGTCGTTGGGAACAATGTTCTTGCAACCTCCGGCCTCAAGCATTTCCTGTGCCTGAGCGAGAAAATCCGCCAGCATCTTTTCATCATTGTCAGTATATCCAACCGAGGTGATGAGCAACGGGATACCCCAGGCATCTTTTTTATCAGTACTTAATCTCACGTGATTGCTTTCAATAGGGATTGTTTCACCCTGCATCATCATATACACATTCCATTGGTTTCCTGGAGTAGCCATCGATTCTTTCAGCTCTGCTCCTATGGTGCCGGAATATGAACTCCTACGGGAAGCGCTATAAAATGACATATAACCGCGCACGAAATCTTCTTCCTGTTTTCGAACGTTTCTGAACGAGGGTATCGCTACTGCGGTTGGACGACGTCCATAATAGTAACTGTCCTCATAACCTTCAAAAATTGCCGTGACACTTCCGCGATAATTATGGAACGCCACATATTTGCCCAACAAACCATTATCGTTGCCAAGTCCGTTAGGAAAACGGCTCGATGTTGAATTCAAGAGTACCAGATTTGAATTAAGGCATGCGGCATTGACGAATATGACACGCGCATAATATTCCGTCATCTCCTTTGTATTTGTGTCGATGACCCTCACTCCCGTTGCCTTTCCCTTTTTGTCGTCATAAATAATGGAGTGAACAACGGAATAAGGGCGTAGTGTCATGTTTCCCGATTTTTTTGCCCACGGCAGTGTTGAAGAGTTGGAACTGAAATATCCTCCGTAAGGACAACCCCGTTCACACAAAGAGCGCGCCTGACATTGTCCGCGGCCTTGTTGTTTATGGATTTCCAGCGGTTCAGTTATGTGTGCACATCGTCCGATGACAACGTCGCGATCCTTGTATTTTTCTTTTATCTTTTCACGAATGTGTTTTTCAACACAATTCATTTCGAATCCCTTCATCACTTCGTTGTCCGGCATAGTCTCCACGCCATCACGATCGCCGGCAATTCCTGCGAATTTTTCCACGTGTGAATACCACGGTGCCAGGTCGTCATAACGGATGGGCCAGTCGACGGCGAACCCATCGCGACCGGGGGCTTCAAATTCGAACCGGCTCCACCGTTGAACCTGTCGGGCCCAGAGCAAAGACTTCCCGCCGGTTTGGTAGCCCCGGATCCAGTCAAAAGGTTTTTCCTGGATGTACGGATGTTCGTCATCCTTCACGAAAAAATGTTGGGTGGTGTCATTGAATGCGTAACAACGACCGGCAATTGGATTTGCAGCAATTACTTCTTCTGGCAGCCTCCCCCGATAGGGAAAATCCCAGGGGTTTTTCGTTGCTGTAGGATAGTCTTCAAGATGTTTTACCTCACGCCCTCGTTCGAGCACCAAGGTCTTAAGACCATGATCACATAACTCTTTGGCTGCCCATCCTCCGCTCATTCCAGAGCCAATAACGATCGCGTCATACGTCGCCGTTTCTTTAGCCTGCCCAAGTATATTCATCCAGCTTAGTTTTTGGAGTACAGAACAGGATTAAGCTTTCCGTCGGCAACGGCCCCGACCTGCCTTGAGTCCAACCACGTGTTCCAATCAGCGATTCGGAATTCATTGGTGGGTTCTATAACACGAATATCCTTGTCCATGTAGATCACGGTCATTACCCGTCTCGCCTTCTTCGACGAATTGGTACCCGCCCTATGGTATGTCCAACCCGAGTGATAACTAACCTCGCCGAGATCGAACGGTGTTTCATGGATGGGAAATTTTTTAAGTGTTTCGGCCAGAATCGCTTCGCTCTCATCACTTATTTCTTTGTCTCTTCCAATCTCAACGCTCTGGCTGGCCTCTGCGAAAGCAAGTGGGCCCATTTCCATGGGAACAGCTTGCAGTGGTACCCAGACGGTTATGGTGTTAGGGTTAGACAGTGGCCAGTAAAACTGGTCCGCGTGCCAGGGTGTAATTCCACCGCTGGGCTCCTTATATAAGGCTTGATCGTGGTATAACCGGACGCCATCAACCTGCATTAACTGGGCGGCAATGCGCGCGAGTCGTTTGCTGAAGACAAATTCCTTTATCGACTCATTCTCGCGCCAAAGGTTCATCACCTGCAAAAATGCCTTTTCATAAGTCGTCCGTTCCTCCATCGGTTTTGTAAGCTTATTGAGCTTAAAAACCCATTCCGTTATCACTTCCCCGTAATATTCCAATAATTCAGGACTCAACACGTTCTTCAACTTGACATATCCTTTCTCACGATAGGACTTGATGGATTCCGGGGATAAGTCGTAAGGTTCATTCAACTCGCGGCTGAAATCTACCTTTTGCGATGCTTCAGTTTTCATGGGTGTAGATAATATTAACCAAATATAGAAGACCTTTTTATTTCTCTCTATACCGCTCATTGAATGAGGGTATTGAGGTATAGGGTATAGGGTATAAGGGCCTCGGAAGTGGGGATTAGCTTGATGCCACACCAGGTTCGTCCCCTATCACCTTATTTCCATATCCCCTTATCTCCTCAACTAAGAATTGGGTATGTGTGATAATTTTCCGTTTTTCGAAACAAATTTTATTGTGACGATGAAACTACACTTTAGGGCCGCGATACTGGCGTTGACTGCTTTAATAATATCGTGCGGCGAGAAAAAAACGACTGATTCCGAAGCACCTGTTGACGCGCTGGCAATCAACTACACAGTCCTTAAAACGCTTCCTCACTACACGGATGCATTCACGGAAGGACTCACCATCCACGACAACAAGGTTTATGAAAGTACGGGGCAAAACGGTAAATCATGGGTGGCTGAAGTAGATCCTGGGTCTGGGGACCACGACAAAAAAATAATCCTGCCCGATCAATACTTCGGGGAAGGAATGACCATACTAAACAACAAGTTGTATTTTCTCACCTACAAAACCAAGATTGGATTCATTTACGATGCAAAGACGTATAAACAGATCGGCGAGTTCAAATACGACAACGAAGGATGGGGACTTACCCACAATGATAAAGAGCTTATCATGAGTGCCGGAACGGAGAAGATCTATTTTCTGGACTCAGCAAATCTTTCGATAACTCGGACCCTTACGGTGACTGAAAATGGCTCAAAACTAAAAAACGTCAACGAGCTGGAATATGTCGACGGATACATCTTTGCCAACATTTATGAGACTTCAAGAATAGTTAAGATAGACCCATCGACGGGTAAAGTTGTCGGACGTATGGACCTTTCCGTTATTACGGAAGAAATAAAAAGAACGTACCCGAATACAGCTGAGCTCAACGGCATTGCATACGACAGGAATTCCAAAGCACTTCTTATAACGGGGAAATTGTGGCCGAAGTCGTATCTTATTAGGGTGCAGTAACCCCCCCGGCCCCCCTTCACGGGGAAGACGGACCTTTTTGGTATTCGTCTAAATAACATGTGATCTCTCGCAATACTTCTTCGATAGCAAACAGCACGTCGTTATTTGTAAATCGCATCACTGTAATGTTAAACTCTTTAAAAGCTTTTGATCGCACGCCATCGTCGAAAGACGCCTCTTTGGAATTGTGAAGGGACCCGTCCACCTCAATCACAAGTCTGTGTGAATGACAATAAAAATCGACCACATAATCGTAGATGGGATGCTGTCTTCTGAATTTGACGCCAAGTTTAATGGCACATATCCTTGACCATAGATATTTTTCAGCTTCCGTTTCTTGACGCCTCAGGATCCTGGCCATTTCGAACAAGTGTTGACCGGCGCCTAAGAACATGTCGTGATTTATTTTCTTCATTGCAGATAACTGATTCCTTGTAGAGGAAGTTATGGCTATGCCACATAATTCAAAAAAAATATCTTTCCGGTTTTCCGGCAAATACCCCCCTGCCCACGTTCAGGGGATGGTTCCGTAAAATATGCAGGGTTGCAAATTTCTTTTTGTATCGCACGGAACTATGAAACGTTACGAGCAAAAGTCCCTGAAGGGGATTTAGGGGTGTTTCATACGCCGCGATCAGCCAATCGTCGCAGACTATTCCGTGCGCATCATTGCAGGGGGATTGCCACGGACGACTTCCACACAAAGTGTGGAACGTCCTCGCAATGACGTGTTATCTCATTTTTTCTTTTTGGAAAAAAAGTATGGGGGCGGCTAAAGATTAAACTTGCGGCGGTTCCAGTTTACAAAGATTGTCCATCCCCAGGTGCATCAATGCATCGCCAACATTTATAACCGGAATGTTGTTAAGTCCGATAACGTATGCTTTTTCAGAGGCGATGATCTGCTCTTTAAACTCTCCGAATGGATCAGTAATAGTGCCGACCCATTCTCCCGGGTGGATCAATTGTCCGCATTTAACATTCGACTGAAACAGTCCGGCATTTTTTGCCCGTATCCACGACGTACTCCAGACTACGCGATTTTCCTCGGTGGGTGCCGGCGCCCATTCGATCATCTGGAGATGTTTCATCAGCCGCAGGGTTCCGGATATTCCTTCTTCGATAGCATGTTGATCGAATCTAAGCGATTCACCGCCTTCGTAGACAATGATATGTTTTCCTTTTTTTGCAGCTTCCTTTCGCAACGAATTTGGCCGGAAAGGAGCATCTATGGTAAACGGCGCGTTAAAAGCTGCGGCTAGTTCGGTATTGGTGTTGTCTTTCAGCACTGCGCGAACCTGCGGGTAGTTAGTACGCATAGCGCCACCGGTATGGAAATCAACGCCCACATTGATGAGCGGTATCACTTGTTTCATTAGGTTATAGGCGACACGGCTGGCAAGAGATCCGCTTTTGCTTCCAGGAAAAGACCGGTTTATGTCTTTGCCATCGGGAACATCTCTCGAATAGTTGAGAAAGCCGTAGACATTAACGATGGGCATGCAGATGGTGACTCCACGTTTTGGCCGGTGGAGGCCGCTATCCAGTATACGACGGACGATCTCCATTCCATTGATCTCATCGCCATGCATCCCGGCCGTTAAGGCAAGTACGGGGCCATCTTCCAGTCCACGGGAAACATAGATAGGTGTATTGATAAGAGTATGGGACGGAAGGCGAGCGATGTTGACATCGATCACTTTGAATTCTCCTGGTTGGATTTCCTGTCCGGCGATTACAATCTTACGCAATGCTCAAAGGAGGTATAGGGTATAAGGGTATATGGGTAGTCAGGCGTTCACTTTGTCCTTCTGAATTTTTTTCTTACCTGCGTTAACTTCAAGATACTTAAAAATTTTTCCTGCTATGTCAACTTTTGTTGCTCCTTCGATACCTTCTAGTCCTGGTGAAGAGTTCACTTCAAGAATGAGTGGACCTCGGTTCGAAGGAAGCATGTCCACACCCGCAACATCAAGGCCCATTTTCTTCGCGGCCATTACCGCCGCGTGTTTTTCGGGTCGCGAAAGCTTTACCACTGTTGCAGTGCCACCACGGTGCAGGTTAGAGCGGAACTCACCCTCTTTTGCCTGCCTTCGCATTGCACCAACCACTTCGCCGTCAACGACAAATGCACGAATATCCGCCCCTTTCGCTTCCTTAATGAACTCTTGTACTATAATCCGCGCGTGTAATCCATGGAAAGCTTCGATCACAGATTTTGCAGCCTTTTTATTCTCAGCCAGCACTACACCAAGTCCTTGCGTGCCTTCAAGGAGCTTAATCACGACCGGAGCTCCACCTACCGCCTCGATTATTCCCTCTGTTTCCCGCGAGTAGTCCATAAAAATTGTCTTTGGTAGTCCCAAACCTGCGCGGCAAAGGATCTGAAGACTTCTCAGTTTGTCGCGTGATCGTATGAGTGCCTGCGACTCGACCGTGGAAAATACTTTCATCATTTCAAACTGACGTACTACAGCTGCTCCATAAAAAGTTACTGAAGCGCCAATACGTGGAATAATAGCATCAAAATAATCCAGTCTGCGGCCCTGATATAGGACCACGGGATTTTTTTTCTCGATAAAGAGAACACATTTCATATGATCGATGATCTCCACTTTATGTCCACGGGCTTCTCCCGCTTGTTTCAGCCTGCGGGTAGAATACAGCTTGGCGTTTCTCGATAGGATCGCGATATTCATGGAAGTTGGTTCGATAGTTTTAACGTTTCTTTTTCTTCAGGGTCAGTCGTCTTCTTTTCTCCTTATACGATAGATTTTTTTTAGTAACGTCAATAAGGAACCGGTTACGGACAATTTTTCGTCCAATCAATATTGGAAACTTAAGCGAACCGCGATTGCTGAGAGAAAACTCTGTAGCGATATCTTCATTAAAGATTTTTAGGATGGTTATGATGACATATCTTCTTTCAACTTCGCCGAATGAATTTTTTATATCCCTTTCTTCAAATTCACGAAAGGAAAACTTCAATCCGGTAAATTCCGGATGCTCTTCATCCAGCAGAATAAATTCAAGAACCCCATCCGTTACAGCTGCCCGATGACAATGCAGACTCGAGGTATAAGCTCCAGTATCCACTTTTGCATGGATGCTGGTTAATCCTAATTCAGGTAGATCAACCCTGTCGTAACGGCCGAGGATATTCATGTTGGTGTTCCGTTATCCGTCAATCGTAGTGTGAGTGTGGGGTTCGTGCATGTTAACCGCAAAGACGCAAAGGTTACGCTAAGGCTATTTAAAGTTCTCCGTGCAACTTGGCGATCGCTCACTCCCATACCCACGATTAACGTTTAACGATTAACAATTAACCGTAACACAAGATGATGAAAAAAAAAAGCCCCGCCATAGCAGGGCTTTAAATAATATTATGATTTTGATTAGCCTTTTATCTTGAATGCAACCGCGGTATTTTCCCATTTTAACTGAACATCATCCTTTCCTACAGCGATGTTAAATTGCTCAACGGGCGCAGCCGTTTTTGTTGGCTTCACAGGTACGCGCAACACATCATCCTCTTGTTTGTATTTAAATGCACCCCATTGTTTTACATCCTTGTTAATAATGATGGTCCACTCATTTTCACCGGGTATGGTGAAGAGCGTGTATTTGCCGGCGGCAAGATCCTTGCCTTCGATCTTCACAGGCTTATCAAATTCGATCGTTGTAGCCTCGTTAGCACCTGTCCTCCACACTTCGCCGTAAGGAACAAGGCCTCCCATGATCTTCCGTCCACGTGCAGAAGGTTGAGAATAAACAATCTTAACATTAGCAGCACCTATTTTGCCAGTTGCAGTGGCCTGAGGGCTTGCTGGCTTCTCCTGGGCTATGGAAGCAGAAAATGCGGTTGCCAAGGCGAGCATCAGAAACGTAAATCTTTTCATAGTTTGTTAGTAGTTTGGTTAATACGGTCTATTAATATACGTAAAAATGCCCCGAGTAGTCGGGGCACTTTTATTCCTATATATAACAACCTGTAAACTAAGTTAAGAACGGGATTGCAATCAATTTGGTTTATGGAACCCTGCTAAAATTTTCCAAAAGAATTTATCTGCTTGTCGTGACCACAAACCGCAAGCTGTAAGTTATTGAGGCGCAGCATTTTCGCATTTCCTGCTTCACCCATTGCCGTAGATGAGCGATTCTATCTCGGGATTCATCTCGTTTGTCTCATTTATTCTCACCATAATTTTTATCGGTTGATATTTGGGACAATCGGGGAATTTTTAAACTGAAATCGCTCGCAACAGCCAAAAAATTTGCACCCAGGAGTTCGCTACACATTCTCATCATGAAATTCCTACCTTATTTCCTTTCGCTGAGTATTTTCCTAGTCGCGTGCGAAGACACCGAGGATCGTTTCGGTTTCAGTACGCCTTCGGATATGGCGAAAGAGGGAGACGGCATCAAGAGCATAACCATAGACCTTGGCCGGAGTGTCACCTCAGGAACGACCATAAGCTACCTCGTCAGTGGGTCGGTATTTCTTGGCGGCGACTATGAAATACGCAATCCTGGTAGCGTAAGTTCATCAACGTTCGTTGCGCAAGTCAAGAGTGGGGAGTCTAAAGCAACTCTTTCGATCGAATTGATTGATGACGATCACGTCGAGCAGGAAAATGAATCCATCTATTTCCAAATAACAGGCAGCTCGGATACTGATCTAAACGAATCTCTTAAAAACAACCAATATGTGCTGGAGATAGAAGACAATGATACGGCACCGACGAACGGGCTGCAGGTAGACCTATCGTGGAAAACCGGTGAGGGAAAAAGTATTAGCACCGCAAACTTTGACCTCTACCTGGCGAAGAATGTTGAACTCGCAACCAATGGACAGCTATTGGAATTCGAACTGTTTGACAACCCTAAAAGCACTAATACCACCGGATTCGAAAGTATTGTGCTGCCACAGGATATCACGGATGAGGTATACTACGTAATTATAAACTTTGTGGAAGGGACTTCCCCTGCGGATGTATTTCTGCATATGAGCCAGGGAAGTCAACATGGAACGGCCTCAGGCCATGTAAATACGGACTATATCGGAAAGAGTGTATACTATGGACCGATCTCAAAAAATGGAAATACATTTAGTTTTAGTTTCCGTCCGTAACTTCGCAGCGAAAAAATTATCGTCCTCCGAAAGGATTCAACGAAGAAAGGGCGCGTTTACCACCTCCCATTTTATTCATCGTCTTCATAAGCTTGCGCATATCGCCGAATTGTTTCAGAAGCTGATTCACTTGCTGAATGGACGTACCACTACCGGCAGCAATCCTATTCTTTCTGCTGCCATTCATAACCTCCGGATTTTCACGTTCTTCAGCTGTCATTGATCGTATGATTGCCTCAATTGGCTTGAAAGAATTATCGTCAATATCAACATCCTTCATGGCCTTTCCCATTCCTGGTATCATTCCCAGCAGGTCTTTCATATTGCCCATCTTCTTCACCTGCTCCAACTGTGAAAGGAAGTCATTGAAGTCAAATTGATTTTTTCTGATCTTTTTGCTGAGTCGCGCTGCTTCGTCCTGATCAAAAACTTCCTGAGCTTTTTCAACGAGTGATACAACGTCACCCATGCCCAGGATCCGGCTTGCCATACGATCAGGATAGAAACGATCGAGGGCTTCCATCTTTTCACCAAGGCTCATGAATTTGATTGGCTTGTCCACTACCCTTCTGATTGAAAGGGCCGCACCGCCGCGAGTATCACCATCCAGTTTGGTGAGCACCACGCCATCAAAATTCAAACGGTCATTAAAAGCCTTTGCAGTATTGACCGCATCCTGACCCGTCATTGAATCGACGACGAAAAGTGTCTCAGAAGGATTGAGCGCCGACTTCAATCGTGCGATCTCATTCATCATCTCTTCATCCACCGCAAGTCGACCTGCCGTATCGACAATAACGACCTTGTGATTATTTTTCCTTGCATGCTCAACAGCTGCTTTTGCGATCTTGACAGCATCCTTATTTTCAGGTTCTGCATAAACTTCGACACCAACCTGCTCACCCAACACTTTCAGCTGATCAATAGCCGCTGGTCTGTAAATATCACACGCCGTTAATAACACGCTACGTCCTTGCTTCTTGAGATAGTTGGCGAGTTTGCCTGCGAAAGTTGTCTTACCAGAACCTTGCAAACCCGATATCAGAATAACGGCGGGATTACCTTCGACCTTAATATCTTCACTTTGTCCGCCCATCAACGCGGTAAGCTCATCATTAGTGATCTTGACCAGTAACTGACCGGGGGATATAGCCGTGAGCACGTCCTGGCCCATCGCTTTTTCCTTTATATCGTCTGTTACCTCTTTCGCTACCTTATAATTGACGTCGGCATCGATCAGTGCCTTGCGGATCTCCTTGATAGTGGTGGCAACGTTGATTTCCGTGATCCTTCCCTGACCCTTCAGCGATTGAAAGGCTTTCTCCAGCTTAAGACTTAAATTATCGAACATGGATCCTTAATTTTAATGATTCCTTCAATTGACAAGGCGGCAAAGTTAAGCCCCATAACGCTAAAGTAAAAGTGGAATAATTTGTTCCCGGACCCTCTTTTTTAACACCTGTGAAACATGTTGCATAGCCTCCTGCTCACCAAGACCGTCGGCTACAAGAGTGACAACTGCAGTTGCGCCCAGCTCAGCGAGAGGTTTCGGGTCGAGCTCATTCTTTCCGGCGATGATGGCCAGTCGCTTGTGATTTTTCTTCGCCAGGTCGGCTACGCCCTTTACGACTTTGCCCGAAAGGGTTTGACTATCAACTTTGCCCTCTCCAGTGATTACAAAATCTGCGCTTTTGATCTTTTCTTCCAGGTTAGTGAACTCAGCGATGAAGTCCATTCCGCGCCGGATTTTGATGGAAGCAAATGCTTTAAGGGAAGCTGGCAAACCTCCGCCGGCGCCGGCACCTGGAAAATTGACGCGGATTGGACGGATTGCACGGATTTCACTGATTGCATTGACTAGATTGTTTTTCTCCAGGATATTTTGATAGTGTTTAAGCCCGTTGTCGAGCTCCCTCACCATCTGTTCATCTGCTCCTTTTTGAGGCGAGAAAACATAGGCGGCTCCATTCGGACCGTGTAAAGGATTGTCCACGTCGCAGAAAATCGTAAAGTTCACCTGCGCAAGGCGTGGATGAACTCCCGACGAATCGAAGGATTGGATATGAGCTAGGTTCTGGCCGTTGCCAGCAAGTCTGTTGCCTGAAGCATTATAAAAAACTACACCTAAAGATTCAGCCATTCCCATTCCGCCATCGTTGGTGGCACTGCCGCCGACACCCATGATGATTTGGTCAACTCCACTATCCAGCGCGTGACGGATCAAATCTCCAGTTCCTAATGTGGTAGTAAAAAGGGGATTACGTTCGTCCTTTTTTAAAAGCTGCAACCCTGAGGCGGTTGCCATTTCAAGGAAAGCTATTCTGCCATCCTTGGAGATTCCATATTCCGAATTGATTGTCCGTGCCAACGGATCGCGTACCGGGATTCTGACCATCGTGCCGCCGCTGAATGTTGTCAGAAGTTCACACGTACCTTCTCCTCCATCGGCCAACGGCAGGGCTACTATTTTAAATGATCCGTGCAACCTTAGTTCTTCCGAAACAATATCACACACCTCATGTGCAGAAAGTGATCCTTTGAATTTATCCGGTGCGATTAGAATGGTCATTAGTTGAGTTAGAAGTTAGGAGTTAGAAGTTAGAAGTTAGAAGTTAGAAGTTAGAAGTTAGGGCATGGGTGTGGGTGTGAGGTGCTAATAACGTGTGTGCATCTGGCTCAAACTCATAACCTAGTTTCTAAATGGTATATAGACGAAAACTTCTCCTGATTCGAACGATGAACGACCTTCGGGTAACTCCAGGAATCCGGTAACGTTCTTAAGGTTCGCAAAATCGCCGGAACCTCCACCGGGATCAGGATATGCCATAAGTTTTCCGTTTTCCACTTTTACATTCACTTGAAGAAAGTAAGTTAGACCTTGAGGACCTTTAAAATCTTTTGCCAGCACGGCGGAACATAGCGCCACATCCACTTTCATACTTTTGAGAATCCACGGTCTGATGTACCTGTAGAAACACATGTATGTCGACACCGGGTTGCCTGGCAGCGCAAAAACCGTAACTCCTTTATCCGACGCACCGAACCAAAACGGTTTACCAGGACGCTGATTCACACGATGAAAAAGCTTACGAACTCCTATCTCTTCCAACACCGCAGGCACATAATCAAACTTTCCTTTTGAAACTCCGCCCGACAAGATGATCACTTTAGAAGTCTCGGCGATTTTTTTCATCGCGGTTACCATCTTGTCTTTATCATCGGGCAAATGGTGCAATGTTGCGTTCCATCCCAGCGTTTTCATTGCAGCCTCAATCGCGTAACTGTTTGACCTCCGCACTTGTTGCATACCAGGCTGAGCGTCTATCTCCACCAACTCGTCACCGCTTGATATCACCGCTGTCGTCGGAAAAGCAAAGACATTGACGTTCCGTTTACCAACGGCAGCAAGCACAGCTATTTCTGCAGCGCCCAAAAGCATCCCCGCTCCGAGCAACGAACTGCCCTTTTTTGCGTCCTGCCCCTGAGTATGAATGTTCTGACCTTTCAAAACCTTTTCCTTTATCCTGGCGGTACCGTTCGATATTTCCAGATGTTCGTACGGCACTACTGCGTCTGTACCATCCGGCATTATAGCACCAGTCATTACCTCGAGGCAATTATCTGAACTCTTAAGACCGTTTCTGACAGCACCAGCGGCCTGTACGCCCTCGACTGCAAACTCCCGTCGACCCTGTTCCCACGAGCTGAATTGTACGGCGATCCCGTCCATTGTGACACGGTCACAGGGAGGAAGATCGCGATCAGCTACTACGGTCTCGGCGAGGACTTTATTTATTGCCAAATCAAAACTTACCGTTTCAATAGCAGGTACACAGAGATGTTTGAAAACAATCGAACTGGCCTCCCCTACGTTTACCATTTTATTATTTTTAAATTTGTTGGATACCAAGGTACATGAGTAAAAAGAAATTCACACACATTGATGCATCGGGAAATCCTACGATGGTTGATGTTTCAGAAAAAAAGATCACAAAACGAACTGCCAAAGCACAAGCTACAGTCAACGTCGGCAAAGATATCATTGGCCTTATTCAGGGCAACGAGCTGATCACCAAAAAAGGACCGGTGTTTCATACGGCCATCATTGCGGGTGTTATGGGCGCAAAGAACACTTCTTCATTGATTCCTTTTTGTCATCCGTTGGGACTGGAGGACTGCCAGATAAAAATCAACGTGAAGGGAAATTCAATCATAATTGACAGCATAGCCACGATCACAGCAAAGACAGGTGTAGAAATGGAGGCTCTTACGGCAGTAACGGTAGCTGCGCTTACTGTATACGATATGTGCAAAGCATTATCCCACAACATTATCATAGAGGAGATCAAGCTCATGGAAAAGACCGGTGGCAAAAAGGATTTCAAACGATAAGTTCCGTATGACATTTCGCCGAAGAGTATACCTCACGCTTGATCCCACCGAAAAAGGTGGAATTGCGGAACGGATTTTCGAAATCCTGCTTATCCTAATAATTGTGCTGAACATACTTGCCATCATTTTCTCATCGGTAAAATCCATCGATGAAAAGTATGATGGCTATTTCAGGGACTTTGAAATTTTCTCTCTGGTATTTTTTACGATTGAATACATCGCGCGCATCTATTCAATTGTTGAAAAGCCAGAATACAGTGATCCAATAAAAGGCCGGCTGAAGTATGTCACGACGCCGCTCGCTCTCGTCGATCTGTTTTCTTTTCTTCCCTTTTACTTAGCATTCCTGCCAGTCGACCTACGGTTCCTCCGGATCTTTCGACTTATGGCATTGTTCCGGATGTTTAAGATCGCGCGTTATCTTCATGCGCTCAATATCTTTAAACGTGTACTTGTTGAACGGAAAGAACAGCTGGTATTAAGTTTTCTTTTCATCCTGTTTATTCTCGTCATTATTTCTTTTGTAATGTTCTACGTTGAAAATGCGGCACAGCCTGATAAGTTCAGCAGTATTCCGGCAACAATGTGGTGGGGTATTGCAACACTTACAACGGTAGGGTACGGCGACATGGTTCCAACTACCGATTTGGGTAAATTTCTTGGCGGGATCTTCGCGATTGCTGGAGTTGCACTGCTCGCGCTACCTGCCGGTATTTTGTCTTCTGGATTTTTTGAATTGTTGCACGTCGATCGCGATAAGGAAGGAAAAGGAAAAAAATGTCCTCATTGTGGGAAGGATATTCATGAGTAGTTTGAGTGCCTTCCTCATCAACTGTCATCCTGAGCGCCTTCTCGTTTTCATAAACCTTGCTCACCTGAAATGGAAGCACGCGTGTGCTTACAAAGTGTGACGTCCTCTCGCGAAGGACCTGCCAAACGTCAAGGACGGGTTTTATTCCATGGTTTGATGATGAAGCAACCGCTCTGAATGTCAGCGTTAACGGAGAGAATTCTACTGATCATACAAAATCGTCAGCACCACCCTTCTGTTCTTCGCCTTGTCTTCCTCAGTTTCATTCTTATTCAATGGCTCTTTCATTCCTTTTCCGTCCGCTGCGATTCGTTCCGTGTCAACTCCTTTTTCAACCAGGTAATCTTTGAGTGTCTGGGCCCTGTTGATAGATAACCTTTGGTTGAATTTTTCTGATCCCACATTGTCTGTGTGTCCCACCAGCTTGATCTTCAGCTCGGGATTATCTACCAGGGCCTTTGCGAGCTCATCAAGGTAATCTGTTGTCTCCTTATCCAATGACGTGCTGTTGAATTCAAAATTGAAATGCAGTGTCGCCTTTTCAAGCACCAACGGCTCATGTTTCACATTACCTGCATTAGCGGCCGTGATCACCGAGTCCCGCTTCTGCTTGAGCCTTGAACTCATATCTTCCTTCTTTGCCGTAGTTTTTACTTTTGAGGTATCTGTCACTGGTTTAGGCGTTGGTGGTTTCTTCACTCCTACCGTTGCACCCAATTTTTTCCCAGCAGGCTTTTGGCCCGTCTGATTCTGTTCCGACTTTGGATCGTTACGATTTCCTTTTTTCTTCACGACAAGTTTCCGAAGTGCAATGCCGATCTCAAATGCGCCGGTGTTGGCCACATTATCAGGTGTTACTGGGAAATCATAGGTGAAGCCGAGAGAGAATACCTCGTTGTGATACTGGAAGCCCAATATTCCGGATCTTCCAAAAGCAAGCTTTGCTATAAGGTCCACATGCGGTGTTTCTTTCCTCGCATTGGGTTCCAGGTCACAACGAAGAACTGCACCCGCATTGACTACATTATTCGCGGCGCTGCGCGTGTACAAGATCTCCGGATAAATTGCCATGTTTCCTCTTTGATAGATACGAAAGCTGAATTCCGCCACCGATGTTGTGTTCAACTGGCTTGCCGGGTCGAGAAAGGAATCTTCGGGTTTGTTGATATCAAAGAATGAAAATCCCAATCGTGCGATCGTGTTGCCCAGCTTATCCGTTTGTTGCCAAAAAAGTCCTGCTGCAAATGTCATAAAACCATTTGTTAGCTGACCGAGATTCTCTCCAGATGAAATGGACTCATCAAAGCCGCGGTCGGGAATGTATTGCGACCCGGTATAAAGTCCATCGAGATTGAACTTGCTTGTTTTGTAAAGTGCTCTTACCCCTAGCGATACACTTTGAAATTTTGCGACATCGACATTGACTGCATACGACAAGCCAACCTCCTGTGTATTGAATATTCCGGATTTTCCTGAGCGGTCGTCCAGGAACGAAAGTCCGACTCCCGACCAGCGGCCGCCATTTTTTTTCACCAAAGGATAAGAAATATTGAGGCTATTGCTGCTTAAATGAAAGCCGCCGTCAGTACCTTGATTTCGATAGACAAAGCCTAGCGAAGCATAATCAGAGCTTGCAACCAATGCAGGATTAATACGCTGTGGAGTAAAGTTATATTGGCTGAACTGGAAATATTGCGCATTAGTCTGACTTGCCAGGCTCACGAACAACCCGGCAATAATCCACTTCACTAACGGCTGGCTAACGGACCAGAACAATCGAACCTGTATCCTTACCATTCAATAAGATTCTATCACCTGAAGGTACTTCTCCCTTGACTTTCCAAAAATAGACTCCGGGTGGTTGCTTTGTTCCATTTCTTGTACCATCCCATCCTCGCGCCATTGCATCGGAAACATCGGCCGTTTTATATACCAGACTACCTTCACGGTTGTAAATGCTGAACACAAAATCCTTTACCGCTGGCATTCCATATAACTTCAATTCATCATTCTTACCATCTTCGTTGGGAGTGAACAAGTTTGGTATAAAGCCGGCGCCTTCTACGATAATGTTAACGGTAGCCTTATCCATACATCCTACTGAATCGTAGCCGGTCACAGTGTATAACGTTGTTACTGCGGGAGACGCAATAGGATTGGATATGTTTGCCTGGCTGAGACCGGTTGCCGGCGTCCATTCATAAGTGGACGCTCCCGAAACACTCAGCTGGACTTCATCTCCTTTAAGAATCTTGTAGTTGTCATCCATAAGTTGCAGTTCAGGTTGACTTATTTTCACGGCGGTCTTACGAGTAAGTTTACAACCCTGGGGGTTTGACATTGTTACAAACACGGAGTCAGGGCCTGTAACTTTGTAGTTGATCGAACTCGCCGTTCCAAGATTACCCTTCGCCTGACTGGTCCATTGAATGTTGTTCCAACCCGATTCAACAGTGAATTGAATATTTGCATCCATGCAGCTGTACTTGTCAAGAAAATCAATTTTGGAAGTATCGTCGTTGATCTTTACTGTCCAGGCTTTCAGGGCCGAACAGCCGGTCTTAGCCGGATCAAAGTAAAAGACAGTATCCTGACCTGCGACCTGCAGGTTGTATTCACTGTGGATTCCCAGAAATCCTTTTGAAAAAGAGAACCACAACGCATCGGGTGGCGAGGAAAGAGTAAACTGTTCTTTGCTGCAAGCTTCAAGGGTTTCGGTTTGCACATTGGCACAGGTAACGCTTCCTCCGATACATAATCCTCCGGCATGCAAAGAGTTATCCACGGCCTGCACTGAAAAGTTCAAACCTGTGATTGACACATCCTTCAGCAATCTGAAATTGTCCGTTCCATTATTGCCATGGCTGACGTTAAGCCTACGCTCGTTCAAAAGATCAAAAGCACCGGCCTGGTAAAATGAATTTCCTTCAAGGTGTAGATCGAATGTCAATGACACCACGGGAGTGTGATCATCCGTACTTTTTTCCCAATAGACAAAAACGCGATCATAAACCGATACAGCGATTCCTTTTTTAGGGATGCCAGGGGCAAGATTTTTTTGAGCGGGACGGTTTTCATAGAACACCAGGTTGAGCTGATCATCCTCTATGACCTGGACTAAATCAAGATCACCATCGTGTTCCGCGTCTCCAAACTGTTGATTGACCAAATTATTCGAATCGAGTATAACAGAGTCGATTCCGTATTGAATAATGTTTGAAGTATTACCTGCGACGTTCCTTCCCATGTAATGCACGTCAACCACTCCGTCTGAATTAAAATCCGCTGCTAATAGACGGGGTTCATGAAGACCGTAGAGATAACTTTTCGCAGCATAAACCCCGTCATTACTTTCGTATAAAGTTGATTGAAGTAAGCTATTATTATCCTTGCTCATCAATAATACATCAAAGGTTCCGTCTGAATTAAAGTCGGCTGATGTAGTGGCTCCAGCACGTTGTGAAGGGAGATAAGATTTGAAGTAAAGTCCACCTTGATTGATGAGAAATCCAGATGTTGATGTATTTGGTGCTGTTATCCCGCTAAAAAATATATCCATTCTGCCGTCGATATTTCCATCGACAATTTCCATTGAGGCGACATTGATCAGCAGGGTATCATGAGCTATTTTCCACACCAGTTCACTCTCCTGTTTCAATATCCTTAAATGAAAATTCCCGCCTTCTACTCCACTTACGATCCACTCCGGTCGGGCATCGTTATCGAGATCGGCGGATTTGATCAATGAGAATGAAGGTGCTGCAATTACTTTCTCTTCAAACTCGAATGAACCAAGATTGAGATAGACCACTGTGGAGGGAACGCCATTTTTTTCGCCCGATACGACTACATCCATCCTGTTGTCATGATTGTAGTCCATCAACATGGAACAGCTGACAGAGATTATTGATTTCTTCTTAGCATGCAGCAGAGGTGTCGTTACAGTATCCCCTTTCACAAACTGAAAATAACTTTTGTTCGATTGTGCTTTCGAAAATAAAAGTATGTCAAGCAGACCATCGTTGTCGAGATCGACCCAGGTTGGCTGCGACGTCAGAATTGTATCGGGCAATTGAATTTCAAATTGCTTTTGAAATTGCTGCGCAAATCCATTCAAGCCTGTCAGCACAAGAAGCGATATCGCGAGTAACTTTTTCATTTCACCGGTTCACGTTAACTTTTTGGATCTGGAAAGTGAGCGGTATTGACATCTGGCTCGGAACTGGTTTTCCATTCAACGTCGCTGGTTTCCATAACGGCATATTTTCAATGAGTCGCCGCGCTTCTTTTTCAAACGATTCACCCAGCGACTGTTTAATTGCAATTTTTTCAGGCTTACCCTCCGTGTTCACAACAAATGAAACAGTTTCCACTCCTTGTATGGAGTCTTTAAGCGCTTCAGTGGGATAAACCAAATTTGAATTAAAATAAGCATATAGATCAGAATATCCGTTCAGGGGTTCTGCCTGAACATAAATATCTTCTGCAAGTTTCTTTTCCGTTGCTTGTGGCAGCTTCTCCTGTTGATTCGCAGACAAAGATTCTACTGCGGATTTTTTAACAACCTTTGGCTCTTCTTTTTGGGGTGATGTAGCGACCTGCTCGTTCGAAGGTACTGGGTCAGAGGGTTTCGCTGGTACGTTTTGCGCATCCTCGATAGTAACATTCTTTGGTTGTTCAACTTTTTCAGCAGGATAATTGAAAATTAGCCAGGCGACAACACCTGTGAGAGCAATTGCCGGAGCCACCCACTTAAGATAACGATACCTGGGTTTGCTCGCCACCAACTTTTTATCTGCCATAAGGCGATCGAAGTCCATGTAACTCCGTATTTCTTCATCCGATAGTTGTGGCCGCTGTTCCATTATTTTAATTTTTTGCTTCATCTTGGTTTCAAGAAAAGTTTTTTCATTTTTTCAAGTATCCGGTAAACCCTCACTTTAGCATAGGTCTCTGAAATACCGAGAATATCACCAACTTCCTTAAAGGGCCGTTGTTCAAAGAATCGAAGTTCAATTATCTGCAACTCGTTTACAGACAATTTCTGGAGTATTGAAGGAAGTCGTTGGCGCAAATCCTCCAATCGTGTTTCAGACGTGAGCTCTTCGTAGAGATGGTCAACCATTCCTTCCTCCATTGTGACAAGACGATACCGTTTGTTTTTGCGAAAGAAGTCATTGCACTCATTGAGTGCAATCCTGAATAACCAGGCAGAAAAAGGTAACCCACGAAACGAAAATTTATTTATGTTCAGCAATGCTTTTAAGAACACTTGCGACGTTATATCCGCAGTTAGTGCTTTATCACCCACACGATGATGCACAAAGAGGAATATTCGCTTAAAATACTTTTCATACAAGGGTCTAAATGCTTCTGAATCAGCTTGTGATTTCAGAATCAATGATTCTTCGTCGTTGATCTCATTTTTGTACTGAATATTTTCTTTTAACACGAATGATTCTTTTAACATGTTGAAATTCAACTCCTAAATGCAGAATTCCCAAAAAGATACAGCAGATTAAAAATTAAATGTTCTGCGGGCAGATTTTAAGTAATAATTTTTATAGCGATCTTAGCGTATTGGCTTTAAACAATGTTGGCTTATGAAAACAGTTAGTAAAATTCAAATTAATCCCATACATCGCGGTTTACTCATCGCGCTGATAGCCGGATTTACAGTGGCTGTCGTTATTGTTTCGACGGTGGTCATCGTAATAGGATGACAAATAGAAAAGGCCCCTCGACAAACTCGAGGGGCCTTTTTCTTTACTGTCAATTTTATCTTAAGCTTTCATTGCCATTTCCGGACGAGCGGACACCCACTCTTCGCCATCTTCAAATACTTCCTTCTTCCAGATAGGCACTTTTTCTTTTAAAGTATCAATAATATACTGGCATGCTTCAAACGAATCCTTGCGATGCGGAGTGGATACTGCAATAGCAACAGATACTTCCCCAGGCCTTAATGTTCCGATCCGGTGGCTTACTGCCCAACCCAACAAGGGCCATCGGTGTGAAGCATCATCAATTATTTTCCTGATTTCAGCGACTGCCATAGTTTCATAAGATTCGTATTCGAGCCATACCACATTTTTTCCGTGGGCATTGTTGCGAACCGTTCCGACAAAAACATTAACAGCTCCGGCGTTTAAGCTCGAAGCTGTATCAATAACTTTCTGAACATCGATGTGCTTCTCGGTTATTTTAATCATGACTTCTTGGGTTGGTTGAACAAAATATTGATGGGTAATTGAAGGTAAATAATTAGTGTTCAAATCACAAAAGAAATTACATCTAACCACCACTTACGGGTGGAATCAGGGCTATTTCGTCCGTAGGTTGTAGGACGCGGTCATCGTCGGCATAGTCATTGTTGACCGCCACAAAAAGGGACTTGAGTCCTGCTAGCTCCGGAAACCTTTCGCTCAGCTCCTCCTTCAATTCTCCGACAGTTGTGCCGCGGATCTCAATTATTGTGTCCTTTCCGCCCAAAAGGTCCTTTGTTATGCCAAAAGCCCTGATTTTAAACCGATTCATTTTCTTTCGTCTTTATAATAATGACAACGCGGAATTCGCGTCATTCATCACAATTCAAGGCAAAATATCCCACAATTCCTTATTCGGACAAGCCGTTTCTGTGTTAATTACTGACAGAATACCGCCAACGGCTAATGGATAACCTCCGGCGGTGATTATATAAAGAGTAACCTTTCCTACCTTTGTTCAAGAGACTATTTTAATGGTGAATACCCTTTTTGACAATCATGGACGTCCGATAAACTACCTGCGGCTAGCGGTCACCGACCGTTGTAACCTCAGGTGTTTTTATTGCATGCCGGAGGAAGGCATTCGCTATATGCCCAAAAAAGACCTGTTGACATTCGAGGAGAACACACGTCTCATTTCGATAATGGCATCAATGGGGATAACCAAAGTTCGGTTGACAGGGGGCGAACCTTTTGTGCGGACCGATCTTATGAAACTCATCCGCAACATCGTGGAGATCCGTGGTGTCCGTGACCTTCACCTCACAACCAATGGTGTGCTCACCGCGCCACATATTCCGGAATTAAAAAAACTCGGAATAGCTTCCGTCAATCTCAGCCTCGATACATTAGACAAGCAACGATTTTTCGTTATCACACGCCGGGATGTGTTCCAACCTGTGATGGAGACCCTTCGTCTCCTGATAGAAAATGATATCGCCGTAAAGATTAACGCGGTGGTAATGGATGGGAAAAATATTGATGACATCGTACCACTGGTAGAGCTGACCAGGAACGACAACGTGGACGTTAGATTCATTGAGGAAATGCCGTTCAATGGTGAGGGGAATCACTATCCTACCCTTGTGTGGAACTACAAGAAAATAATCGACCATATCAAAGAACATTATCCGGCTCTGCACAAGATACCTGACCCACAATTTTCAACATCATACAATTACCACATTCCCGGATACAAAGGAAATCTCGGAGTGATCGCAGCTTTTAGCAGGACATTTTGCGGCACCTGTAATCGCGTTCGGGTTACAGCACAGGGGACTCTGAAGACGTGCCTTTACGACGATGGTGCTTTAGACTTACGGCAATTGCTCAGGACAAGCAAAGATGACAGCATGATCGTTGAAAATCTAGTCAGGGTTCTTAATTCCAGGGCAAAGGATGGCTTCGAGGCAGAAGCAAAGCGACAGAATCATACTCCCGTTTCTGAGTCCATGTCGACGATTGGAGGATAGTAGCAAGTTAGTCCATGGTCCATAGTCCATGGTCCATAGCAGCCCAACCACCATCGACTATCGACTATCGACTATTGACCATTCGACAAACCTTCCTATTTTGCGGCTTCAATCGTTTCGCCGCATGAAAAAAATCGATTTTGTTAAAGATGTGCTCCCTCACTGTATCGCAATAGCAGTATTCCTGATCGTTACATTCTCCTTCTTCAATCCCGTTTTTCTGGAAAACAAGGCACTGAATCAGCAGGATATTCAGCAATGGGAAGGCTCGTCAAAGTCAATGCGTGATTATCGTGAAAGAACTGGTGACGAACCGTTGTGGTCAGAATCGATGTTCAGCGGCATGCCTGGTTATCTGGTTAGTGTCGAGTGGGGAAACAAAGCAGTTGGTTATCTGAAAAGTGTTCTGGCGTTCAAGCTTCCACACCCGATCTGTAACATCTACCTCGCATTTTTATGCTATTATATCATGTTATGCGCTTTTGGCATCAGACCTTATCTCGCTATAGCCGGGGCTCTTGCCTTTGGGTTGTCATCTTATATGATCATTGGACTTAGCGTTGGACACAGTTCACGCATTGGGGCCATTGCATTCATGCCGTTAGTGATGGCCGGAATTCACCTTGCATTCACTGACCGGCGAATATTAGGCTTTGCTGTAACCGCAGCAGGCCTTGCGTTGCACTTTCGCGAGAACCACCTTCAAATGACATATTATCTCCTGATGATCGTGGTCGTCTATGGTCTGATACAGCTTATACTATTTGTTAGAGCTAAAAAAGCAGTCGATTTTGCCAAATCAATTGCAGTATTGATCCCGGCAGTATTAATAGCAGTAGGAACTTTCTTCGGCCCCATGTGGGCGATCACGGAATACACTAGTTACTCACGGGGGAAATCAGAACTTACTTCAACACAAATCAATGAACAATCAGAAGGTGTCGGAAAAACTTACGCCTTTCAATACAATTATGCTATCCTGGAACCTATGACATTACTGATCCCAAACTTCTATGGAGGAAGCAGCGGGAATTTTTTGGTGTCGGATCAGGAAAGCAACGTCTATAAAGCACTCGCCCGCTCAAAGGATGAGCAACTGGCGAATCAATTGATTAACTACACATCGGCGTACTGGGGACCTCAGACACCTGTTCCTTATTATGCTGGCGCTATCGTTGTCTTCCTGTTTGTATTGGGAATTGCTTTTGCCGAACAAAAATACGTGTGGTGGCTGGCACCAATAGTTATACTCGCTGTCATGATGAGCTGGGGAAGTAATTTTGCCGGTTTCAACTACGTTCTATTCGACTATCTTCCGGGATATAATAAGTTCAGGTCAGTAACCTTTACCGTTGTCATGGTCATTTTCTCCATGTCGCTATTGGGATTGCTTGGTCTGGAAAAAATAATGACAACCGGCTTGACCAAAGAAAGCAAAACAAAACTTCTCGTGGTGTTTGGTGCAACGGGCGGTATTTGTCTTTTGTTCGTTTTTGTTCCAGGCATATTGAGCTTTATGAGGGAAGGTGACGAGCAACATCCGGCCTGGTTCATGAGCGCATTGGTAGAGGATCGCAAGGCTCTGCTGCGTAGCGACGCATTCCGGTCTCTTGTTTTTATCGCCATAGCTTTCGGAGCAGTCTATTTTGAGCTATGGAAAAAGGTTTCTCCATTGGTATTTTATTTGTTGCTGATTATCCTTGTCACGCTTGACATCGCGATTGTTGACACCCGTTACTTCACCAAGGACAATTACAAACGCAAGCGGGAAAGCGCGGCCTTCCCCATCACAGAGGCGGATCAGGAGATCCTAAAAGACACGTCGTATTATCGTGTTTACAATATCGACCCGCAGGAGGGCGCGTTCCTTGAGGCACGCACATCGTATTTTCATCACTCCGTTGGAGGATATCATGGCGTAAAACTAAGACGTTATCAGGACCTGTACGATTCATGTTTGTACCGTCAGACTTTTGAATTGTATCAAGCTCTGCGGGCAGGTAGCACCGATTTCAGCAGGTTAGGAGCTATCAATATGCTGAACATAAAGTATATGGTCTACGGACCTCAGCGGGATAACCTCTTACCCAACCCATCGGCTAATGGAAATGCGTGGTTTGTCAACGAGATTGTTCCGGCAAACACACCAAACGAAGAGCTGGCCAAAGTGTGCGCAATAAATACGCGAAATTCAGCCGTCGTCAACAGCAGTGAGTTTAAGGTTGAAAATTTCTCATATGACAGCACCGCGACGATCACATTAACAGAACATACCCCGAATTTATTGAAGTATCAAAGCACATCCCAGACGAACGGACTTGCTGTGTTTTCGGAAATCTATTATCCTAAAGGATGGGTTGCAACGATTGATGGCAAGGAAGCCCAAATACTCAGAGCGAATTATGTCTTGCGTGCTTTGCAGGTTCCTTCAGGAAATCATACCATTGAATTCAAGTTTCAGCCTAAGCCTTACGTGATAGGAAACAAGGTCACTACTGCATCATCGTGGTTACTGATCGTGGTGGTTCTTGCGAGCATAGGCTGGACGTTGAGACGCCAACCCCCCGGCCCCCTAAACTAGTCTATGCACACATCTTTTTGTAAATTAGGCTATGTAATTTTTTAAACTATATATGAAGCAACTAGAATTGGTTCCGCAGTATGTCTCGGAACAGT
>Ga0193738_1000145_pt1 | contig 46845 bp, 67 predicted proteins | sample L2a1metaG_FD_144927 | JGI IMG/M metagenome (GOLD analysis project Ga0193738, IMG submission 144927) | Soil microbial communities from a riparian zone of the East river system, Colorado, United States - L2a1 | ecosystem: Environmental > Terrestrial > Soil > Riparian zone | place: USA: East River... | reverse complement strand
ATCGCCTTATCCGTAGAACAGCTACCGAAGTCGGCCTACAGATGCCTCCAGTTAACTACCAAACTGTTGTCTTGCAACATAACGAACAGCAGGCTGCTCTATATAAGGACATGCTGGAGAAGTTCTTTGTTTTTGTCGATAAGCAAGACCCAGACAAGCTGCTTCCTGCTATGAGTTTGCTAGCTCAGTTGACTCGTCTACGTCAGATCAATGTTCTGCCCGTTTGTACCTTTGTCGATAAAGACGAGGAAGGCAACGAAATTGGTAGGGTTACTCTTGACGTGCGAGATTCTTCTAAGCTAGACGAATGCCTAGATAGGATTGTCCAAACAGACGACCAGGCTATTGTCTTCTGTTCATTCAATGAGCCATTAGAAGAATTAGCGATGCGCCTACAGATAGAGGGATTGTCCTCTGCCATTATCTCTAGTAAGTACGCAGATAAGATGAGTACTTATGAGACAGACTTCCAAGCCGGAAAGATTCATGTTCTGTTGCTTAACTCTGCAATGGGTGAAGGCCTTAATCTGCATAAGGATAAGGCTAAGTGGCTGGGCGGAGCAAGAGCAGTACATATGTTAGATAAGTGGTGGAACGATGCACGTAATAACCAGTGCATTGCTAGAGCAGTTCGTCCTGGTGAGACTGCTGGGGAACCTGTCTTTGTTTATGACTACAAAGTTGAGAACTCAGTTGATTACTTCATTCAGTTCCTTTGTGATGAGAAATCGCAAAAACTAGGTAACCTTACTGAAGCTTCTGAACTTCGCCCCGCATCAGAATGGAAGCGTCTACTTAAGGAACTACTGTAATGGGCTGGTGGTTAGAAGCAATTAATAGATTTATGTGTTGGTACCACCATAGATTTGAAGTGCCTGTAGGCAAAGATAAAGATTGGAGATGCTTTGAGTGCCACCACCATTATGCAAAGGAGCCTAAAGGTTTTGCTTGTTCTGTATGTCTACATGATTTCTAAGGAGCTATTATAATGAACATGACAGAGTTTGATAACCTAAAGGTTGGGGATATAGTAGAATTCAATCCGGCTATGGATGATTGGATGAGAGGGGATAGGTACGGCACTGTTACTAACAAGCCGTTTAAGCATGAGAAGCATGGCTTTGTAGTCTTTGTTAAGACTAACAAGGCCCATAGAGCACGTTTGGTCCATCAGTCATTAGTTCAAAGGAAAGTATCATAGTGGAGCGTTATCGTAATGTGGTAACAATCGTTAACTCTGCGGAGAAATACGATTTAAATGCCATCATAGGACTAATCGAGGAATCCGATCCAGAAGGGCTAGCAGAAGACATCGCATATATAGTCACTACACTTAGGGCTAGTATGTCTCCTCTTGCTTGGACGAATGTTAAAGCTTACTTTAGACGAGACATTACTAATCATGAGTTTGTCTCTCAGACTATGGATATATAAAGTGGCTAGTTTAGAGGAATTACGAGCAAGTGCCAAAGCGCTACTATCTAGTCCTATAGGACAAAAGCCCTCAACAAAGAATAAGCGCCCTGTAGGCGATCTACCTAATCTTTTTGCTAATGGGTACAAAGGTTTAGTTTATGAGCACAAATGCTTTAGTGTCCTCTATCCTGTAGGCTTCGAGTGGTCCGATTTTATTTATAGCCACTACATGGATGAGGGTAATCTACATATTTGGAATATAGGAGAAGACTTGCATAAAGGAACTCATATAGTTCATGGGCATGGTAGAGATACTACTTGTTTCTCTCAACATCAATGTCATGTATTAGGGTACAAACCAGAAGGCTGGGAAGGAGAAAACTTCTTCGAGAGATGGAAGAAATTCGGATATGTATGAGCGTTTCACTATATGGAGGCGTGTACATTATGTAGATATCTGGCACTGGGAGTGTATTGACTGTGGAGCTAAGAGTATCTCTGGTTTCTCTACTCTTTCAGGTCTAGTCTTTCACTATGAAATTCATGTCGCTAAAATTCATCAAGTTAAAAAAGAAGAGGAACCATTTTAATGAATAATGTTCTTATTAAACCTATTCACCCTAAAGCAAAGTTTTTTTCGCATTGCAAATCCTGTGGACAGATTCTTATAAGAATGCCTACAGGTGGTCCACACAATGCTTTGTGTCATCTAATTATAGAAGATGACGAAATAATCGGTTGGCATTTAGGCCCTTGGTGTCGAAATCCACCCCTAAGGAATAAAAAATGACACATTTTTCAGAAAGCCCTTCAAGTGTAAGGGTAGATCGTTTCAGAGAGTCGGGGAAATGGTATGATACTTATGCCATTGATATGAGACAGTACTACAATTTACCTTCTATCCACGATGCAGTTGCGAGAGCATGGTTAGATGAGCGTTGGGCAACTGGAACTGGCCTTGAAAGTTTCTTTTTAGTTTGCTTAGATCCTTACCATGTTCACAGTCATCCAGTTATCTTGAGAGAAGACTATGTACAAAAACTACTAAAGGAAAGATATGACCAAGGATGAATCCAAAATCAAAGACTGGCGTAGCACTGGCCGCAGAAAAGCTCGTAGAGAATTGTATGCTGCCTATGTTCCTTACAAGTGTGTCGGTTATACTAAGCTTGACGGCACTAAAATCAAATGTGGTAAGACAACTATCGAACCACCGAAAGATGCACCAGCATGGTTCAATGAACTCTGGCCGAAAGAGTACAGAGTTTTAACTAGTCAGCTTCAAGCCGATCATGTTACTAAGGATTGGCAGAACAATGAAGTTGAGAATCTAGAATGGAGATGCGACCCGCATCATAAAGCACAAGATAGACAGACTCCTAAGGGAATCCCTCAAAAGAAAGTCAACTTATGGTAAAGGGTGATGAATTAGACGAGTATATTAATGAAACTATAAGATTACTCTATAAGAAAAAGAGATTCTACGATAGGCTTTCAGTTATGTTGCTAGCGCTCGGCTTGATCGGAGCATTAGTATTGGGTATACTGCTACTCTTTCTAGCCATCGACTATCCAGACGAGTACCAACCACCCTATGAAACGAATGTAAGTTTAACAGATAACTAAATCACAATCCCACTGTCAGAATCCCCTTGTGGGCATAGCACCTACGGGTGTATAACTGAGATGTCCGCAGGGACTGTCAACAACAATAAACACAGGAGAATAAACTAAAATGACTGATACCGCAACTGCTCCAGCCGCCCCTACGGGTGAGCTTCGGGGTTTTTATGATGCTGTTACAAAGAGTATTGCAGAGCATGATGCTAAGCTTGATGCTGGCTCAGAATCCGCTGGAAAGCGGAAGTTCACTAATGCTCTGGTCGAAAATGCAGAGGAAGAGTGGAAGGGTGTTGCAGATGACATCGTTTCACAGATGGCTGAATTCCCGCCGGATGTTTTGGCTGGTGTTCTCTACGGAATTAGTCGGCATATGTTTGCTGCCTATAAGGAGAAGGTTGATAACTATATCACCGAACAGGTCGCCCTTCTCCCTGTTTCCGAGGAAGAGAAGCTTTCGGATGAAGAGCGTAAGGAAATCTCTGATGCTCGTTCCGAACTGTTTAAGCGCCAGAAGGCTATTGTCGATATGGCAGATACCTTCCAGCTTACTACACCAGAAAATGGTGGACCTTGGCCATTGGCTAAGCGTCGTGGTGCTTCTGGTAGACGTGGACAACGTGCATTGACTTCCTACGTTTGGACTGTCGATGGTAATGGTGAATTCGATGGTAGCGATTCCGTTAAGGGTACTGCTCTTTATCTCGGATTCGAAACTCAGAAGGAATTCACTGAGTTGCTTCGTAACGAGCCGAATAACATCGATACGAAGAACCCGCCTGATAAGATTTCTGTTAATATCAATGGCAAGCTTGTTGAGGCTGAGAAGAAGGAAGAGTCCGAAGAGAACGAAAACGCCGAGCCTGGCGAAGAGGAATCCGAAGACTGATAGTTCGTGGGGAGTAGGGCAGTTCGCTAACCCCTTACTCCCCACATAATCAAATGCTAGACAAATAAACAAAACTAGCAACCTATCAGTTGCGATAATACTGGTAGGTTATTCGGTACACTAGTATCGACGGAATAGCTTAGACCTAGGATAGCTAAGCTATTCCGCAATTAATCTGTAGGAGAGAAAACCTACAGGAAAGGTAATATTCAAACTGTCGTCGATCGTCGATAGCGAGGATAGTTACCGCCTTGCAATTGAGAGTGTTAGGGATAGTAATTCGAAACATGTTTTACTATCCCTAACTCTCGTACTTTCTTTTCTGGGGGTTTTCCTACTTCCCCCAGTTATGGGTAGAAGCATCCAGTTACTCTCTCCCCCGTAGAAGTAACTGGGTGCTCCCCATTCTAGTCTCAAACAATAAAGGAAAATAATGAAAAGGGTACTAGCTATTTCAGTTGCTATTGCAGCTTGCTTAACTGCCGTATCGGTAGAAGCAGGTGGCAGACAATGTAAAAAGGATTGCTACAACACTACAACTACAGAGGTATCAACATCATCGACGACAACCACCCCCCAATCTACAACAACAATTCCGGATTCAACATCTACAACCATACCGGACATTTCGTCCTCTACAAGTTCGATAGCGGATACTACTACGACCCAACCTGTTGTTTCATCATCAGTAAATCCGACTACGCCAAGTACTTCGGTCTCTCCTGGAACTACTACGACAACAACAGACCCACAATCTGTTGTGCCTACCACTACAGAAGAATTGTCAACCCAGCCGAATTCCCAACGCTTACCAGCGACTAAGAGAAAGAAGTAGTAATGTTTAAGAAAGTAATAGCAGTAGTTGGTCTGATACTTGGCATGACTGTTGCTACAGTAGCTGAGCCAGTTAAAGCTAACCACTCAACCTGTACGTCCTTTGCACAAGGCGGTTCATTTTATCGAGATTGTAATGGTGGGTCGGGCATTTACTATGCTAAGGCGTATTACTATTACTTCAAGAACGGAGTTGCGTATTACGGAACAGCATGGGGTTCAGCAGCACAAGTTCCAGCAGCTTCTAGAGGATGCGTTACCTGGACTAGGGTTTGTAATTATAGGTGGACACAATGTCCAGTTTCTACGGGCTGCACTGTTTATTCAGTAGTCGGTTCTCACGGCTAAAGGAGGAAATAGATGAATGAGCTTATGCTGATCCTTATCGGCCTATCTCGTCTACTTACAGCTTTGCTGTCGTGACGTTATTGTGGCTTCTTGTTGGGTTCAACCCTATCCTAATCACTTTCGATATAGCTACAGGCGTAGCAATCTATCTTTGTACAAGGAATCCGGGTAAGGTTGAACCACGAATTTGTAAAGAATGTAACAAAAATATAGCTAAGATAGGATATTTGACTTGTGATGAATGTAGGTCTAAACTAAAGAATAGAGAGATACATTATAATCTCTCTATGCGTTATAGGGAGGTGAAGTATGACCGTATTTAATCCAGATCAATTGATGGACTTGCTCGATTGGTTAACTAATTTAAGAGACTCAGGAATAACCTTAGATGAAATTATCGACGGGCTTACCACAGGCGAACTTACTACCAATACTGGCCCCGAGCGAAGTAACATTCGTCTCGCCGAGTCGGCTTAAAGTATTTCAAGAGTGTGCTAAGAAGTTTCACTATCTGTATGTAATGCAGATAGTGCCTAAGGCAGCACCTAAAGGACATTTCAATAAAGGCAACTATTTTCACGAACTTGCTCACGAATACTACAAACTAATTAAGGCTGGAGTTGATCCTGGAAGCGATCATGCAGTAGCTCTAATAACGGCTAAAATAGAAAGAGATGTGACTCATTATTTACAAGGTAATCCAGGTGACGGTTCTTTAATAACTACGTTTGCAGTCATCGCTAAGATGTTCCAGCGTTATATTAAAGAGCAGTCACCAAGGATAGATGCTGGAATTACTGTTGAGAGCGTAGAAGCTGAAGTCGCATATCCAGTAAGTTCCGATGTAATTCTCTCAGGGTTTACTGATCTTCTGTATTGGGATAACGGTGGGAACCCTAGAGTACGTGACCACAAGTCGGGGGAAAGGTCTTGGTCTAAGCTAGATGCTATCAACTCTGCTCAGTTATTGTTCTATGTTACTGTGGTGTTTATGTTGACGGGTGAAATACCGTTCGGGGAAATTAGCTACATTAACACTAAGGAGTACGTCAAGAAAATTCCTAGCCATGCAGAGTCTTACACATTCTCTGTAGTAGGTTATAACAAGAAAGAACTAAAGCAATACTTTGAGCATCTTTGCATGTTGGTAGAGAGTATGCTAGGGTCTAAATCAATCCCGAACTACAGCCAAGCCTGTACGTACTGCCCTTATCAGGGACCGTGTTACGCTGAACGTAAAGGGATTGACTCAACACCAATTATCCTTCAACACTTTACTACTAAGGAACCTGTTAGGAAACATGCCTCTTTTACCGACGAATACGCCTCAGGAGACGCTCCCAATAAAAAGCTTCACAGTTAATCTAACAGACGGGACTAGTAAAACTATAGAAGTGGAGGAAGGAGCTAGTGGGTACTTCAAAGAAAGTCTCTATACTGGGGGACAAGTCCAATTCAAAACCTTCCAAGCCTATGTTGCCTGTAAGCCAGAGAGCCTGCATGGCGAGCCTATATGACGAATGTCTATCCTGTCCTATAGGAGTAGACTGTATCTACACAAAGAAGGAGGGAGGTAATTAAAATGCCTATTATTCGTGGCCCACGAGACGGAATTGGAGTTTAAATGTTAATTGATGAAGTTGCCGCAGCTATCTACCATATATATGGCCCACACGACTATCTCTCGGAGAATAGTCCTACGATTGATGCTAGTGTGGCAGCGGCCCAACGTCTACAAGATGAAGGATTCCTTAGAGAAGAATGAGAAAAGTTCAGTTCCCTCCTTACGGTTTGGCTAGAATCATAAATGATCCAAACCCAAGAGAAAGAATTAGCGGCCCTCTACTATGGATGAAGGAAGAATGCCCCTTCTGCTCTGTAGGTGATCCAGAAGAAGATTTGTGCGATATATGTAGATGGAAGAGACTAGTTAAAGCAGTTCAAGCAAATCAAATCATATACAATAGAAAGCTATTTAGACTAGAATGGAAATCGCCGGATTTACAAAAGTTAAAGATACAATACAATATGCGAAGTTAGGCTTATACGGCCCACCTGGTTCAGGTAAAACTCGTTTTTGCGCTGATGCACCTGAACCAGCTTGGTGTGATTTCGAGAAGTCAACAGAGACTTTAAGGAACTGGCCTGAGCCGTACAAAAGTATTCCTACTATTACACCTAAAGATGTAAAAGAACTCAGAGCTACTTGCGAACGAATAGTCAAGAATAAGGAAGCTAAGACGATTGTGATTGACACAATTACAACGGCCCTTAGCTACTATATTCGTGACCACGACACAGACTCTCTAGTATTCAAACATGCTACAGAAGAGTTCGCTAAGCTGTTCAATTTCCTACAGCGGGCACCAATCAATGTTTGCATTATAGGCCATGAAAACAAATACTACGAAAGAGATGTTAAAACGCAGCATCTTATCCTAAAAGGAATCTTTCCCGACATTACTCCCAAGCTAAGAAACTCCTATATCCAGCTTGTGAATGTTGTCGCATATCTAGAAGCCGAGTCTAACACAATTGTAGAAGGAGCAAAGAGAAGACTATACATAAATAAAACAGCACTGATCGAGGCGAAGAATCGTCTCAACATCCAAAAGACTTATATCGATAACCCAACATGGAAAGATTTATTCGATGTCTGATGTATTTACAATTGACTTTGGTAACGTTAAGGAACAGCCTGAGTTTATCTTCCCAGAGGAAGGAAACTATACTCTCGTTGTTGATGCCTTTGATCCTAAGCCAGTAAACGATGAAGATAGGCAACACCTGGGATTCAATATTGCCCTTACCTTCCACATTGACGCAGAGGGAATTTCTGAAAAACTGAAGGTCTTCCATAACCTTTATGTTAACTATGAGAATCCTTTTGCGGCCTTGGCTTTCTTCTCTGCTCTTACTGGTGCATCATTGGAAAACGTCAAGATTGATGTCTCTAAGCCTGCCGAGTTTATCGGAATGAAGGTTGGAGCGATCCTTACTCATGACACCTATAAGAAGGCTTCCGATACCGAGAATGACCCACTTCGCAAGAAGTTTATTGTTGCTAAATTTGATCACTTCTACGCAGTTTAATTAGATCGTTAACCCCTAACTTAGTACCTTAAACAACAGGATTGCCTTCAATTTTCAAGGCGAACTAAGTTAGGGGTTAACATTCTCTCAGGAGCGAGATGGGTGATTTAGATGTTTACTTGGACACCCTTTTCGATGGCCTACAGGGGTTAGTTTATTCTCCAGCAAAAGTAGAGATAACAAAGGAAAACCCAGCAGGTTGGGAAACAAATTGGTTTGAATGGCCCAAACAAAAAGACGAATTGGTTGCGCATGTTAGGCGGGGTAGGGGAGACATCTACATTAGTCCCGCCGTTTATTCAGAACGCAGGGGGACTAAGGATGCTATCAAAAAGATTCAGACAGTTTGGGTAGACTTCGATGGCACAGATAGGTTCCTCTCATTCAAAGACTTACCTGATCCGTCATTAATAGTTCAAACCAGTGCAAGTACCAAAGTTCACTGTTACTGGCGAGTAGAGCCAAGTGACTTTGAAACCATCGAAGAAACTAGCAGGAGGTTAACATATTACTTAGAAGCTGACAATGGTGGCTGGGACTCAACCCAACTACTAAGACCGCCGGAAACTCTGAATCATAAATACGAGGAATTCGGAGACACAGCAAAACCGGTAGTTCTTAGCTCGTGTAGTCGGTCTAAGCATAAGCTTATAGACTTTGACTACGTGCCACAAGTCAAGGGCCCATCTATAACAGTTGTACCCGAGAATCTAATCTCATTCGAGCAGATTCTTAGGAACTTTACGTTTCCGATGAAACTGTTAAAGATGCTGAAAATTGAAACTCCAGTGGAACCCCATAGGAGTGGATTTTTAGCCCGACTTGCTAATGAGTTAGCCGAAGAAGGTCTAGGACATACTGAGGTTGTCTCTCTACTTAAATACGTAGACGGACGAATCAAGAAGTTTGAAGGCCGTAACGACCAACTCCTGAGATTGAGTCAGATAGCCGACTACGCCATCCATAAGCACATTGCTGAGGATGAGATAGTTCTCTATTCCTTCGACGACATTTTACATCACGTCGATGATTTAGATTGGGTTATCCCCGGCGTCTTACATGGCACTGGCTTCTTAATTATTTCCTCTGCCCCAGGTGTAGGCAAGACTCAGTGGATTTGCCAATTAGCTTACTGTTTAGATCAGCAGGAACGCTTTATGGGTTGGCTACCTACACGCAAGCAGAAATGCTTAATTATGTCCTTGGAAATGGACGTGAGAAGCCTTAAGTACATTATCGGTCACCAGTCCAAAGAGCACAAGGCTAAGCCTAGTGTAGTGGTATTAGACGAAACTACGCCGCTTGTTAAGTATGAAGACATTATCGAACAGCAGCATATTAACACAGTGTTGATCGACAGTGCTTCGGAACTAACTGAAAAGGGAGAAGATGGAGCAGCGGCAGAAGCTCTTAGACTATTGAAATGGATCAAGAAAATCCGACGCAGGTATGGTGTCTCTGTTGTATTGATTCACCACAACAGAAAAGCTACAGAGGGCAATAAGAAACCTAAGAGCTTAGCTGACTTGGCAGACTCTTACCATTTCGGTCGAGTCGCCGAATCTGTACTACAACTCTGGAAAGACCACAAGGGTATGGAGCTTTCAGCAGTTAAGGTTAGATTCGGGCCAGACTTCGCATTCATGGTTCAACGTAACAAAAACCTATGGTTTACTAGGATAGGTACACAAGATGTTAGTGACGGAAGCACAACAACTGGAACAGATACGCCGAGAAGTATTGGATTCAAAGGTATTGGCTTTAGACACGGAGACCAATTACACTGAGTTACGTAAAGAACGCTATCTACTAGGATTAGGAGTAACGACTGACTTTAATACTTGGTACATTCCTGTAGGCCATAAACCCTTCATGGGTGAAATAGTTAATAACCTACAGGTGCCTAATGATCTGTGCCAAGATTTCACTAATCCTATTATTGCACACAATGTAAAGTTCGACTGTCTAGAAGTACTTCCCAATGCGGGAGTGAAAGTACCTACAGGGAACTTGTGGTGTACAATGATGATGTCAGTATATATTGATGAGAACCATATCCCTGGCCACGACCTAGATGCCGTTCTAGCTACTTACATTGGCGAGCGTAAGAAGACTATGGAACAGAAGGCGCTTAAGAAATTTGGGTGGGTTACTGCGCCACCGTGGGCTATGGGAGTTTATTGCGAGCAAGACGTTAGTCCTCTCCCAAAGCTCTATGAAGTTCTTAGAAACAAGTCTAAGCCAATCCATCTAGAGCAATGGGAGAAGTACGACCGTCCATTTATGATCTTGCTGAACAAAATCGAGGAACGTGGGATTTTGGTCGATCGGGAGAAATGTCTCGAATGGGAGAATCTTGCCGATCTTCGCCTTCGTGAGATTCAGGAACAATTAGAATTTGATCCAGCCAAACCATCTCAATTGCATCCCAAACTCTTTGACGAACCACCATTTGGTTTAGGTTTAACTGTTCCATCCCGTACTCCTAAGACTAACCAACCACAGGTATCACTTGCGTGGCTAGAGGGGGTTGGTCATCCGGTGACCGCCCTCGTATACGAGTATCGCAAATTAGCCAAGCAAAAGTCAAGCTATTTTTCAGCCTATCTTAGGTTCACTACCAGGGACTATCCGAGGCTCCACCCCAATTTCAAGCAGAATGGCACCGAGACGGGGCGTCTTTCCTGCGAGAACCCCAACCTACAGCAGATACCTAGAGAGGAATACGCAGATGCGCACGTTAAAAAACTCTTTCTCCCTGAGGAAGGAAAAGAACTTTGGGAGATTGACTTTAGGACCATTGAGTATAGATTACAGGCAGTATATGCTCGTTCCACAAAACTCCTTGACCTTTTTGAAAACGAAGGAGATTTTCATCAACTTGTGGCGGATGATGTTTCAAGTAAACTTAAAATACCGATTGAGAGATTCAAAGCTAAGACAATTAATTATCTCATGTCGTTTGGTGGTGGGGTCGGAGTTCTTCAAAAGCAGCTTGGAGTTAAGTATTCCGTGGCTGAACAGATTCACAAAGCATACAAAGCCAGTTATCCAGAAATCTTCGACAAGGCTGATGAAGCCCAACGAATCGCCGAAGACGACATGGAAATTGATTTATGGTCAGGAAGAACAAGACACTTCCGATACCCCTCTGAATGTCGCCAGGCATTCAACTCAGTTATACAGGGAGGAGCTTTCGAGATCGTTAAACGAAGCCTTATACGACTGGATGAAGCGGGCTTTGACATTGCAAACCAAGTCCACGACTCAGTCTGGATCGTAGTAGATAATGAGAAAGAAGTAGAAGAAGCTCAACACATAATGGAAGATTGGACAAAGCCAATCTTCGGCCTAAGCTTTAGAACAGATAGGAAGAGATTGAATTGAAAGTAATTAGAGTTCTTAACACATCAGATATAGAAAATATCAAGCAGAAGATAGACTACCGCCAAGCGGCATTTGGAGAAGATTTTCTGCTGTCATTGGGAGTAGTTCTTATGAACTATGGAGATAAGTATGTTAAGGTAGTATGTGTTGCTGGAGAATGGAGTGGGACAAAGAAAAATTTAGTCCCAAGAGACGGTATCCCTCTATGTCCAAATGGGCATCCTTTGATTGAAACAACTCAAGCTCCTCGTCTTGCACTTATTGAAGAATGAAATACTAATGAAGTGTAGCCCGGAAAATAAGGAGATGAACTAATGGAACCTGAGTACGTATACATTGCAGCTACTGGAGAGATAACTCTAGCAGACTGCGGTGTTTGGGTTTGTCCTAAATGCTTTGCTTGCGTCATGGATTATACCAATAATGATGCTAATAGAAATAACCATACAAGATGGCATCAGGGAAGATTACACTAATGAATACTGTAGAAGTACGTGGAGGGCCATTCGATCAAAATAAAGTGTCTATACAAGATTATGTTTATACTGTAGAATTTATTGATTCAGATAAGTTTGTAAGTTATAGGGCTGATATAGAACTAGAGCCTATAGCAGGTGCTATTAAAACTCTGAGCTTAAATATACACCGAAGTATTTGTGGCAGATTATTCGTTCAATGGCCTATTAAGACAGAAGATAAAAGATACTGTTTTGTATGTGCCTGTCCTATTGCTTACGCTAAATTTTACATTGAAGAAACAGTGGGCGTTTCTTGTAGAAAGGATCATACTTGGAGTATTAACTTTCACGAATTTCATAAGAAATATCCTAAAGACAGTTGGCCTTCTGCATTAAGAAAGGAATATGATAAAAGATATGAAATACATTATAACAGTACTAGATGATGCAGATAATTACGGAGGCACGATAATCGTACAGCATCCTTGGCACACAGAAGAAGTTGTAAATATAATTAAGGATCAGCTAGATCAACTCTGGTTGGAAATGAGAAAAGATGATGAAGAGCTTGACAGATTGAAAGCTTTAGCTACGTCTCTAGAAGATTGGGCATATATGGATTTAGATTATTCTACTACACGCTCATCTTATAATGACGTTACAGCCGCCGTTGAGTTCATTAGAAAACAAATAGGGGTAAAAAGAGATGATTAAGGTTAGATACTATAATGAATCCACAGAAGAAACCGTAACGCTAGAGATACCTTGGAAGACAAAAGAAGTAGTACCTCCACCTTCTATGGCATTCTTTAATCGTAACACTAGAAGATTTTCTGAGTTCGTTAAGGTGACAGAAGATGATTAAGTATAGAATTTCTCTTAAGAGGGCCATTGACTTCGATGCAGTAGTACTAGCTCTTTTTCGTTACACAATTAATGATGAGAATCAATATGATGTTAAAACCCATTTCCTAAGTGCAGAAGGAGAATGGGAAGAAATACAAAAAAATCAATTCTTTGGTGAAGATGAACTTCCTCGTATGGATGTTCGGGAACTTGAAATAGATCGTAACATCAGAAAGCAAGAAGAATGGAAAGATAAGGAAGAAGCCCACAGGGAGAAAAATGATGGGTAGTGCAGAACGTCAACGATTGCTAGGCCCGCAAAATGAAGTCCTAAAGATTGCGAAGCGCATCGCATATCTACACTTCGCTGGAAGAGAAGAGCAGTCTAAGGAAGAACCTGATCCACTCATCATTCAGCGGATCATCAATCAAACTTCACAAGCTCTAGACGATTTAGTGGTAGCGCAAACTCATCTAGAGAATGAAAGCAACTGATGGTTGGATTAAATGACATAACTAATATTCTTAGTACTTACTACAAGGAAGCCATTACACGACAGCTAACTAATGTAAGTGTAGCCCAAAGACATTTTGCTGTAGCCGTATTACAGAGACCTCTTATCTCTAAGTGGCATCCTATTAAGCGCCGCAAGCAGCTTAAGGCAAAGGCTTACGCAAGAAAGATTCTAGATGATAATTAAAGACTTCTCTACCCATCTTTTCCCTCTACCTAACGGTCAATGGCAGATGATGTTCTATGACGGACTTATTAGTGTGAACATTGTAGCTGATCCCGAAGAACTTGTTGGTATTGCATTTAGGATAGAGCAAGAAATTCTAGGTATACCTATAGAAGCAAGACTATGAGACTACTAGGAATTGATCCAGGCAAAGCTACTGGTTGGGCCGCTATTGAGATTGGTGAGGATCATAAGATCACTCCAGCCGATTGGGGCGTAACCCGAGATATGACTTTAATAGAGCTTAAGGACCAAATAGAGAGAGCAGACTTAGTAGTTTATGAAGGCTATTGGATTAGGCCAGATATGGCAGAAAAAGGAGACTTTAACTGGCAGAACGTTCCAGCAGAGAAAGTGATTGGCTCGCTAACAACGCTTTGTAAGTTGATGGAAACTGAACTAATCGCAAAGCCACAGCAGCCTTCACAACGGGTGGTTGGTTATGCTTTTGCGGGAATGGTCTACAAGAAAGGTGCGAAAGGGAAACACAAAGAGGATGCTCTGGCACACGTAGTATATTATGCCGTAAAGAAGTTACGGGCACTCCCAATACATGTGAGCTAGTAACCATACGTCTACGTTCTCGATGTGTAGTTCCGCCCCAAACGCCCGGTTCACAATGATGTATTGCGAACATCAAGCATTCATCTGTAACAGGGCATTCCTTACAGTATCGTAGAGCATCCCAAGGAACGCCTTCCCCTTTCTCTTGAAAGAACAGATGAGTTATTTCTGGTCTTGCGTGACAAGTCCCGAGCTTATGCCAAGAAAGGTCTTCCATGAAACTTAACTCCCAACTAGTTAAACCTAGAAATAATGGCGTGCTGCCTGTAGGCACTAGAGTAGTGATTCGCTCTAGGAATATCTCTACAAGGTACGCAGGAAGAGAGGGTACTATTGTTGCAGTTAACGAACAGATATTTATGTCAGGAAAGTTGTACGTAGAGTATGGAGTTAATTTCTCAGTTAAGGAAAACGTACCTAAGAATCAACTTGCAAATGTTCGTACAGATGCTTGGTTTGTTCCGTCAGAAATGCAGATACTTTACGTAACTTACCATCTACCCTCTGCCCCTCTGTAGGCCGTTATACACTTTCGGCCATGAGTTGTAAAGGAATATCTTTACTCTCGCCACAGGGCCGTACAGGGCCTGTGGGGGCAGAATTTCAGGCCATCTACCAGGAGCGATGCAGCCTCCCAGGGGTGCCCGACCTAACTTACGAAAATCGAGGTTAAATTGGCTGGAAAGATTCAAACCGAGTTCTTTAAAGTTGAAGAGTTTTGGAAAGATATAAACTTCTACATGTGGAGAAATAAAATAACCAAGACAGAATTATTCAGAGCAGCTGGTCTTGGTAGATATTTGAAAGAGAAGTTCCCGCCATTATCATTAAGAACGGCTTGTAGATTAGCAGATATGTGCGATCTAAGTTTAGACACTTACATTATAAGGGAGTTTGGAAAATGAACGAAAAGCCAGCAGCAGTAGCAATTGAGACAGAAGATGGGAAATACACAGTTCATAAATTGTGTTTAGAAAAAGGTTGTAATGCTTATCACACTAAGATTGCAACGTTTACTAATAAGTATGAAGCTGAGGGCATTGTGGGGCTTATTATTACTGCATCCCAGCAATCTGTGACATCAGGTCTTCGGCAGTCGGAGGGCGAAGTGAATTCGTATTTGGAGCTTGAAAGTCGGCTCCAGGAAGCTGTGAGGCAAATGCGATTGCTTCGTTCGGAGTTGCAAATTCTGCAAGAATCGCTTCTTCACCTGAGAGAGAATTCTGGCGCACCCGATAAACTGTCTGACCTACTTCGTTCACAGCAGTTGAAATCCGATACAAATCCTGGGAGTAGTTAAACTGTTGCAAAGGCTCATCAATTAAACGGTCCTTGTTAGCTTGCAACTGTTGCTCTTGCTGACCGAAAGTAATTTCTCGGAACGGAAGCCCTAAACCAGTTAGACGGTTATTAATACGGTCCATACCAAGTAAAGGGCTTTCGCCTCCGATTAATTGTTCAGTACTTTGCTCGCCACCTGGAATACCTGGAACGTCATAGACTTGCTCTTGAAACTCACTAGCAAAAGGAAGATTATTCCAGAAGTAATCTGGAGCATCTCCCTGTAGGGGACGATCATCAAAAAGACTCTTTCCAGTACCAAGCTCTACGGGCGCCTTAGCAATAGGGTTAAGATTAGCCATTACATTCTGAGCTAACTCTTCTGGCCCACCACTGCCGATAATGTCTAGAGCGTTCATAGGAAGAATGTCCTGAGTTAAAGCCCAAGGCTCTTCTTCGTCTGTAAGCATGCCAAAGCCAATGTCCTTAATCCAACTAGGAACATTAAGATGGTTAAAGACATCTGATCCAGAACCATCGTTGTACTGCATAAATCTGTTAATTAGAGCAAAGTACTTAGGGTTCATGTACATCTGCTCTAGAAGAACAGGGACGGCCTTACGAAGATAAGTATAGAATGGGAAAGCTAGAGTCCTAATAGTCTTTTCCCAAGGCATCAAAGCAGAGTAGTCGAACTTGTAATGGTTTGTACGCCAAAGAGCGGCATCAGCTGCCTGCTTTTTAATAGCGTCTATGTCTCTTACGCCCTTTTTCCAAAGAGCTTGCGCTTCCTGCTTGTAGGCTTCAACGTAGTGGACGAATCTAGGAATTACTTCTCTATCGTCGCTGATATTACGTACTGTATTCGTGAGTTTACGACCCATACGGCGAGGAATAGCTCCAGCCGTTAGTGAGTTGTAAGTTCCAAACTCAACGTTAAAGAACCCTGCGTCTGCATGATCCCTAAAGTCCATGAGCATCTGCTTGAAGTTAAAATCTATATGCCCTGGAATGATATCAATCTTTGTAGCCTTACCCGCCTTGTTTAGAGCCCATTGCTTAGCAATTCTCTGATAAGCTCCCGGATTAATATCATCAAGCAAACCCATAAAAACGTCACCAAGCATGTTCTTAGTGTGGAATCCAGGGTAGGGTAGAGTAAGAGTAGCCTTAAGCTTGCTAATAACATTAGCATACATACGACCAAGTTTACCCCAATCCGCCGAAGACCAAGATGAAAGTTCGTAGAACTTACTAGCGATTCTATCTATTTCATTAGGTAGATAGAAATGTCCTCCACCCGAAACTTTATCAGCCATTTGTCGAAAGCTCTCTGGAAGTCTATGATAAGGAACTTCTGTAATTCCTCTAGCTTCTAGAACCTTCTTGGGAATCTTAGCAATAGGCTTTCCACCGAAGATACTGTAATTCTCTACTAGGTCCGTTCGGAACAAAGACCTAGTAATATCTCGCCTAGACTTAATATAGCGGAAGAATAAATTCTCGAAAGCATTCTCGACCGGCTTAAGACCATCTGCTTTAGCCTTAGCCATAGTCCAATCTCCTGAACCTATTTTAGCAGGATCATTCCAAGCAGCCTTTCGGCCTTTCTTGAATGCAGTACGAGCTTCCTTAGTCCCACCACGATTAAAGATATAAGTGAAGTTATCTCCCTTAGTAGAACCCGCTACTTTAGACCTATGTGGAACGTTAACGGCTCTTGCACCTAGAGTCTGTTCTTCACGGAACATAGCTTCATAATGTTCGTCTAGAAATTTAAGACCTTCATCCATCAAAGGATCACCAGTTTGGCGAACCCCTCTGGCTCGTAAGTCTTGAAGTTCTTTAGCCTGATCTTGGGTAAACCTTCTACCCATTTTCTGCAACTCGTCTTTAAAGTCTTCCATGACGTTAAAGCCAAGAGCACGTGCCCTAGCAGTTTTCATTCCAAATACGCCAGGGAAGGCACTCTCAAAGAAAGTATCTGTTTGCCAAGTAGCTCTGTTCGGGAATGTCTTATTAAGTACACGGCTAGAAGCGTAATCGTAGGCTCGGCCTACAGAGCGCATAGGTATTGTCTTATTACCTAATTTAACGCCTACAGTCCTGTAGGTAGGATTCATTGCCCTAGTGAATACTGAGTCATGGACTTGTTCCAGGCTTGGCTGATAACGAACCATAACGTCAGTCAGCGTATCATTAATGATATTCTTGCCACGGCCGCTTTCTATAACCTTCAAGACATCATCAATTGAAGGATTAGCCGGAACCAAATTAGAGGTTTCAAGCTTCTTTTCAAGCTCACGCCAGAAGAAATCGTAATCATCACTGTATTGCATGTTAGCAAGAACAGTGGACTCATAAACTCCATCGGCTCGGCCGTTAGTTAGCAAGTCATCAACCTTTTGCTGGAACGGTTGAATCATAGCTTGCTGAATCTCTTCACGAGTACGTTCAGCAACAATGGCCGGCCAAGAACTATCATTCATTAAGCGAGTAGCGCTAGAACCACCCTGTTGAACATCAACCACGCTTCTATTATACGTATCAAGAACAGCGTTTCTAATGCGGTCTGTAAGAAGCGACGGATTCTGTCTATAGATAGCAGCCACCCGCCCGGAGTTAGTCAAGAAATCGTTAGTCGCATCCTCAGCCGTATTAAGGAAGTACCGTTGTAGGGCAGCCGAATCTGCTATTTCTCCCGTACCACGTATAATGTTAGGCGCAGCAGGAATGAGGGCATTAAGAGGATCAAGACCTACTTCTCCGGCAAACCCAATGCCCTGAGCAATTCGTTGCTCCAGCGTTGGATGCCTTTCTTCAAACTCACGAAGAACAGCACCAGTTCCAGTACTAGGGTTATCCTTAACAGTTTCATAAACTTGACCGAACCCTGTCTTATCTTCTCCGGTAAGCCCTCGGCCTACACCTGAGCCGAATTCTCTAAATGTCTCCCATACTCCTAAAGGATGTTCTACTTCTGCAAGACTTTGAAGACCTTCACTAACTCCATACATTGGACGAGAAAGAATGTCCATTGCTCTACCAGCAGGAGAGTTCTGAAAGCCGCCTGTAGTGTTAGTCCCAAGAATATTACTAACACCTGGAATGCCGCTTATTACGTCTCCACCAAATTCAGCCAAATCTCCGTACCACGGACGGTCTTCATCTTCTGGAGGGTTTTGAGCTTGATTAGCAGATTCAACAGCCTGCATCTCAGTGGCCGTTTGCATGAATTCAGCATTCAAATCGTCGTAAGTCTTCTGCCAAATATTAGTAGCAGATCTAGGAGTTAAGCTAGTTGCCCCACCAACTCCTCCACCAATAGCCTTATTATAAGCACGAGTGGTTGCACTAGGAACTATTTGAGAGCCACGTGCAATACGACGAACCCTAGCGGCTCTTCCGCTAGGGTTATATCGTGGGGTCTGAGTTGCTGGATTAAACCGCCTCATAGGCGTTCCTCGTCTATTACCGAGGAGCCTATTAAAGCGCTCTATTGGGTCTTCTGCCATTTATTTAAATCCTGCGAGAACTCCTGCAAGTCTACGAACTCTATCGAGTCCAGTTCCGATTCGACTAACTGCTGCCTGCTGTAGGCCCTGAGAAATTCTATTAACTCCTGCCTTCTGTACTGGTGGAGTAACTGGAGTCTTCTGACTACCAATACCCCTAAGCGCATTAGCAATCAGCATGTTCGTATTAACTCCGTAGTCTCCACCACTCATAGTAGGAGCACCAGTATCAGCAGTTTCGATCAAATCAAGATCATCAAGCATAAAACTATTTGGGTCTCCGCCTACTAAATTAGCTGTGGCTGGATCATAGCTACTAGAACGAACATTATTAGTAGCTGTTTCAGTTGCAGTATCTGTAAGGTCACGACTATACTCAGCAGGTCCAACATAGGTATTATGTTGCATTGCAATAGGTTCCATTACATTTAGGAACTGGATAGTACGTGCTGCGTCTGCGAGTTCTTGTGGATCAACAGGTTCACGATAATACCCTGTTTCAGGCGCTTCAAACGGAACCACGTCATTATCCCACGCAGCTTCCATTGCACCAACATCATCAACACTACGCTTACGAAGGAAATCAAGAACGTCTGGACGAACATTGCCGTTATTAATAGCAGAAGCTCCCCAACCTTCATTAAATCCCTGAGTTGTAGCAGGTCCACCCCATTGTCCAGGAACACCTTCACCAGTTAAAAGACCAGGAACATCATTAGGGTCGGTCTGTAGGAATTCCTGAGTAACAGCAGATTCATCACTAGGACCAAGTTGTGTTTGTGCTCCAGTTTGGACTGAGCCAAGCTGATTAACAAGACTAGTGTTGCCCATTGCCTTACTAAATGCAGCGACCTTAGAAAGAACTTCACCTAAAGGCAAAGGCCCTGGTTCTGGTTCTTCACCAGTTTGATTAAATGCTTGTCGCATTCCAGAAGCCATCTGATTAAAAAATGGGAGGCCTTGTTCTCCTACTCCACCAGGACCAGGTTGCCCTGTAGCAATTTGTTCTTGATTAGCAGTAAGCCATTCTTGATACTCAGGATTAGGAACACCATTAATGGTTACAGGAGGAATTCCGCCATATTCATCTCCAGCTTGTTGCTGACGGAGAAACTCTTCATAAGTACCAGGATCATCTAGTAGATCAATTGGCTGTGGTGAACCCCAAGGAGCGTCTTCTGAAACTGGAGGACCGATTTGTGACTGCGGACCCCAAAGACCGGTATTAGGATCAGGAATCAAAAGATTGGGATCATCTTCTCCCATACCCATTGGTGGGGCAGCGGTAAGAGGATCATAGTCAACTCCAGTATAATTACTACCAGTTGTAGGTCCAACATTAGTAGGACTAGGAGTAATTCCCTGACCAACAATGTAGTCATCATATTGCTGTTGGGACTGGCCTACAGGGATATTCTCTGCTAATCCCTGTCCACCCTGAACAGCTTGCATTGCCGCTGAAATCATTTCTACAGGGTTACCGCCAGCCTGAGGAATAGCTTGACCGCCACCTAAACGTTGGCGAGCAAGTTGACCAAGATAGGCTAAGTTATTAATTAGAGCAGGCGCTTTTTCATTAACATCTGGTCCATAGCCTGCAAGATCAGGGTTGAACATCTGCTCTGTTAAAGCCATACCTCTACCCTGTTGATTTTGTAGTTCCTCAGAGAAAGGTAAATTAGCAGGAAGGACAGCTTCAGGGTTAGTATAGCTAGTTTCTACGATATCTTCTGTTTCTGGGTTGTCACCAGGAAGAACTCCGAACGTATTCATATACTGAGCAAGTTCAGTCTGTGTGTTTCCAGGAAGAGCAGATTCCCAAGCTGCATTACTTTCGTCAATAAGACCAGCTTGCTCCTGCATAGCTTCTTGTGCTTGGCGTTCTCTAACAATAGCTGCCCCAACGTCCATTGGATCTTGTCCAACGTCCATGAACATATCGTGAGCGTAAAGAGCACCCTCTGAACCAGGAGCAAAAGCACCGGTTAAATTAGTGTAGAAATCTGGGTGACGTTCAGAAACCTTAGAGGCTGCTTGCGCTCTAAGTTGTTCTTGTCTAGTTACTTGTGTTCGTGGGTCGCCAAATAATCCATCACTATTTCCACCACCTGAACCGTAACCTCCACCGCCTCCATAACCTCCGCTTCCCCCTCCACCACCTGATCCACCTTCTGGAACCATCGGAGCAGCAGAAACAGATTGCATTAGACCGTTATAGTAATCAACCATTGCTTGCTGTTGTTTACTAAACCAAGCCAAATCGGTAGCCTGGTTAAGATCAGCTGTTTCTTGCATTTGCCCAAGACTACCAGCATAACCAGTAATAGATGGGTCTTGTGCAAATAACGCAGCCATGGCAGGATCATCAGGAGTATTAGCTCCGAGGATTTCCTTCATCCAATCAGCGCCAGCAGTACCAATGTCACCTGTAGTAGAAGCGTAGTCAGCTTTAATTTGATCCATCAAAGCCTTAATGTCGACAGGAACACCAGAAGCCTGCTGGCTAATAGCGATGATAGCCTGAATTTGTTCAGGCGGCATTCCTTCTTTAATTAGACCTTTAGCGATCAAATCCTTAATTACAGGGGTTTGAGGTAAAGATGCCAAAGTACTAGGAGCGGCGCCACCAGAACTACCACCAGACAAGTAAGCTCTTTGAGGACCACTCTGTAATCCCTGTGTAGAACCTGCCTGAACTCTTTTAAGACCCCGAACAATCTTAGCAATGCTAGCAAGTTGCTGGGCGCCTTTGATAAGATCATCATGAGCCATTACCTACCACTAATCCTTTGCATTGCAGCACGACGCAACATTTCAGGAGTCATAGAAGTACCAGACCGTGGTCCACGACTCATACGTTCTCTTTGGAAACGTCCAAATGTTCCGCCTCTACCTGTACTAGTGAAGCTTCCTGCATTAATTGGATTCTGTTCACCAGGATTCAAAGTAACTGGCTTTGGTTGAACAGGTGCACTAACTGACGGAGCAGGACTTGTAGGAGAAGTAGCTGGTGGTCTTGCAATACCAGCAGGAGAAGCAGGTGCTCTTACACCACCGCTAGTAGATGGAGTGGAAACTCCCTTTGCAGTGCTAGCAGCCTTCTTAGCTCCAGCAATAGCAGCGGCTTGTTGAGCCAACTTTTTAGCAGCAGCCTGTTGTGCTAATTGCTGAGCAGCCTTAACTTGTGCGGCTCTTTGTGCAGCCTGTTTAGCAGCGGCAGCTTTTTGTGCTTGCTGAGCAACTTGTCTAGCAGCTGCTTGTGCCTGTGCCTGTTGAGCAGCTTTTTGGGCAGCTTGTGCAGCAGCAGCCTTTTTCGCAGCCTGTTGAGCTTGTGCAACTTGCGCTGCCTTTTGAACTGCTAACGCAGCTTTACTAGGGCCAGTCGGAGGCTTAACACTACGAGGGACAGACTTAGACTTAACTGGAGCAGAAGTTTTCTTAGGTGAACTAGTTTTTACACTTCTAGGAACAGACTTAGTCTTGCTGCTACCACCCCAACCTGAATAACTTCCGAAAGCCATGATAACCCCTTACTTAGGTACTAAACCTAAGGTTGCTAGAATCTTATCCGAATTAAATTTCTGGTCTGCTTCCAATCTCCGTCGGGCTACCGTGGCTAGATTGGTATTATACATTTGCCCGGCTTGTGATTGCTGCCGGTTATATTCATCACGAAGTTTAATATTCTGACCCAAAGCAGGGCCAGAGTGTGTCATTCCTCTGTCGGCAAATCCCTCTTTGCTCTTAAGAGTAGTATCAGTATAACCCCGCCGCATCTTATCCAGAGCGCTATTATAGTTAATACGATACCTATTCTTCTGATCGTCTAGATCAGCCTTGTTCCTACCCCAGTCTAGAGTAAGAGCATTAAGAACAGCAGGGTTAATTGCGGCCATCTTCTGCCTTCTCTATTTCTGTAGGCGTTTTATTAGGCCAAGCATAAGTTAATGCAAATGCGCCAAGCGTGCCACCTGTAACGATCAATCCTTCGGAAAGATCAATACCATCTTTAGCAGCTACTCCCAAAGCAGTCATCAATGTACCCAGACCAGCTAAAATAGCCTTAATATATTCTTTTGGGTTCATGGTGTCTCCGTTGGTACTTCCACTACTACAGAATCAGGCGTTCTGGTTTTACTATCATTTATAGCTAAGAACGTAAACAAAGAAACTAACGCAACCAAAACAGTAGCACCTGCTGCTACAGCTGTTTGAGCACCAATCTTACGCTCTTCTATACGAGTAACACGGTCCTTTAAATCATTATGTCGAACGTCTTGTGCTGCACCCGCTGTTTTCATTGCAGCGTCCATACCCTTTATTTGCTCTGAGAATCCCTTTTCAGTTTTATTCGTTTGTGCTTCAAAGGTTTGGGTCTGTTGTGTAGCTTGTTCTTTCTGTGCAGCAAGAGCAGCGTCAACAGCTGTTTTAGTATCAACCTTTTGTTCTAAACGAAGCTTTTCAGCAACTTCTAATTGTGCAGCTACAGACTTAAATTGCTCATTAGTAAGTTTAGCTAAGGATCGTATTTCTTTTCGTATAGCTGCAAGTTCTACAGCCTTAATATCTGTCTGTTCTTTACGAAGAGCATCAACCGCTCTTGATGTAAGAACTGTAGGATCAGGTACCGGCCGTGAGCCACCTGCCGCCATTTCTCTTTCTTCGTAGGTTTCAGCCATTATTCACCAGTTGTTAAAAGTGTTGGAAGGTCCATACTGTGTGCCTTGGGCTTACATCTAAATCATTGCTATCTCCACCGGAAACTCCGAGGAAGATAAGAAGAACAGCAATAACTATTAAGACAATTCCAGCGACAAGCCAGCCTGTAGTCCCTCTATGATAGAGCGCAAACATTCCTGCTAATGCAAACAGAATCCCTATTAGAACGATAACCACTATTATTTACCCCTAACATTAAGCATCTTTTGCGCCGTTACATTATCCCATACCCCATCTGCTGTCAAACTGTTCTTTGATTCCCAGTAGACAAGCGCATTATAAGTGGCGTCCCCAAACAGATTGACTACCGACTGTCCGCCATTCATAGAATCTGCACCTACCCAAGCAGGGTTATAAATAGGCTTATTCCCATCCTCTGGAAGAGTGTTCATTGAACAAAGAATTGCTTGCAGCCAGGGAACGTTAGCGTGAATAACACCCTTTTTAAGAATAGGAGTTCCAGGAGGAGTAGGATAAGAACGGCCTAAAGTTACCCAATCACTCTCCGGAACAGGAGGTGGAGTAGTTTGAAGCCTAGCGTTAATTTCCTTGCGGACTTCCTGCATATTCCATTTGTTCTTACCTGAGGTACCACCAAACTTAGAGTAAGAAGGAGTTGGTCCCAAGGGGTCAATTTTACGGCCAGGACAAGAAGGCTCACAGTAGGTCCAGTGACCATAAATATCTTCTAACGGCTTAAGACTAAATGTCTTGCAGAGAGTAGCTACTAAGGTAAGGTAACTCTCCATAATAGGAGTACCCCATACTTCTCCTGTTCCGTTGTTAGAAGCTTCAATTCCAATCAAATACAAGTTCCCTTTATCGAGTGGAACAGTTCCTCTGGAAGTAGGAACCGGTCCACCTTTTCCAGCATGATTTGAAGCGCCTGCTGCACCCCACCAAACATCGCCATCACGTTGAACGTGGAAATTCCCGATAGGTTTATCGGTAGCATTCTTGTATTCGTAGTCGAGAACATTATCATCACTTCCAGAAGTAGGGTCAGCATCGTGGTGCATTAGAATGCCACGAATTTGTTCAAACCCACCTGTAGATCGTGATCTGGTTTCGTAGCCAGAATACAATTTAAGTTTAGGCCCTAATGCCTTCTGCAAAGGAACAAGAGCGTTATGAAGCCAGTACTTACCCATTAAGACTACTCACAAGATTTTCGACAAGCTTGGCTTTAACTATAGGATTCTTGATTTTATTAATATCGTTAATATGAACTTGAAGAGCTTTTAGATAACCTGGATTAACGTCATCTAAAGTAGGGTCTCCAGGAGTATCACTTTCATTATCATCATAATGTTTCATTATTTAATAACCTTTCTATTTCTCATTTTCTTCAGTCTAGCCTTAGCAGCCTTTTGCACGTCAAACAAGTTACCTGTTTTTGGTGCACCACCAGGACCATATCTAGCAGGCCCACGAGCTAAAATACCTCGCATAGAACGTGCATCCTGTAGGCCATATAACGCTTTTTGTCTACCCATTACGACTCCAATGTAGTAAGTCTGGCTTCAAGCTCCTGAATTTTATTCAAGGCCTGTGTTCTAAATAATTCCATACGACGATCAATTGCTTGCAAAGCAGAGTGGAGAACAGGTACAAGTTTACTCATATCCATCTGCCACGGCATATAATCAGGATCGCCTTGAACACCTTTACCAGGTGTAACAACTCCTATCTTAATAGACAAGGGCCATGCAGCCGCAACTCTTTGGGCGACATATCCTACTTGCTTATCTCCAGGCATTTCCTTCCACTCAAATAGCAATGGCTGAATATCCCGCATAGCTGTATATGCCTCAGCATCTGGAATAGGCCGAATATTTTCCTTTAACTCTTCATCCGAAGTGATATTATAAGCCACACCTGTTAGAGCGGCTGTTATAGTAACCGACCCGATTGTACCGTTGTTACGACGGAAACTAATTAACTGGTTTCCACTTACTCCACTGGTTACATTCGCAATGAAGTTAGGAGTATTACCGGCAATGACGGTACTAAATATACGTCCAGATTGAAACAGTTCACATCCATCAACAGTTAAGTCCGCACTAATCTTTCCAATGAACATGCTGCCAGCCGAATCGAAACGTGCTCGTTCAGTTCCGTCGAACACGAATCTAATCGCAGTAGCACCTACAACAGAGCCACCAGCTTGAATAATCAAACCACTGTCTAAAGCCTGAATATATGCAATTCTATCTTCTAAGGGTGCTGTTGCTCCTATCGGGCTGCCATAGAAACCAATATGTGCACCATCTGCATCTGATCTGGCTAGTGCAATCCCCTGACCCGGAGTAACTATTTCCAACATATGATTCAATCTACCCACTTTGTGGATATGATCTGCTCTAGCAGGAAAAGTAGATTCTCCTACAGCAGAGACTGAACCTACAGTAGCCGCAATTTCACTCTGTGTAGGGATAGGAAGAGACTCACCAATAAAATGCTTGTCGTGATCCATATGCTCACGATGAGTAAGATATTCCTCTTTATATTGTGAGTCTTCAGTAGCCATTAACCCACCTGCTCATATACACTTCTACCAACATCTTGAACTACTGCAATATCTTTAACCTTAATCTGTGATGTAGCGGTTTGGAGTGTAGCACGAAGATTAAGCGCTGCACGCCTATAAAATACTTGTCCTAATACTGAGAGCAAGTTTGAACCTAAACCAATAGTGAAGTCTTCAAACTCTCTAGTCTCTACTTCCGAAGCGCCACTTGTAGTCATATCTAAATCCCACGAAGTAGTTAACATATGTTCAGTGTCAGAAGTATAAACTTCTAGTAGCCCTCTCTTAGTTTGCTTAAGACGATACGGATTACCACCATCAAACAATTTCGTCTTAAGGAAAATGCCTACAGGGAGTTCTCTGGCTGTATTTGATCTATCTATATACTGATCTACTCCACTGTCCATAATTAACAACTGAGCAACAGCATACCTAGAAACAGCCTCAGTAGAATCAGTAACAAAAGATAGCACATAGGCTGTAGGCTCTGAGTTAAGATAGGTAGGAATCTTATCTGTCATAGACCAAATAAGAGCAATATTCTCAGGAAGTTCTCCAAGCTCATTTCTATTAATATTCCACTCAGTCCAGGCAATTGGATTAAGTTTGGAATAAAATGTCCTACAGGTGTCTTTATCAAAGAACCTATCATCAGCTACTCGCATCTTAGCAACCGAGACAACCATTCCATCTTCATACATATTAATAGTATGGCATCTATTACCTTTAGCCAAGAACCACTGATCTTCAATTACTGCGCTAAGTGGGGTAATTGAGAGTGTATTAGTAGCCCAAACACCCTGAGTATTAACGTAATAGATAATACCCTTTGATTCAAAAGCACACTGACTTGTCGTTGAAATTGATTTAGAATCAAGAACCCGAAGAATCCACGAAGCAGGAGCACCTTCCACAAGCAACGTGAACAAGCCGTTTGTAGTAAAGACGGCTAACCTGTTGCCAAGAGGAACGATCTTTTTAATTGCCCCAGCACCGCCTGGCCCTACGAAGGGAATTCTATTTACAGCAAAAGCCCAAGTTTCCGGTTGACCTCCTGCAGCGGGTATATCTGTAAAGAAAAGAATATGACTTGAGCCCGTACTACCCCACCCCCATAGTCTATCCTTAAATGAAAAGAGACCGTGAAGCGTACCAGTACCAGAAGAAACTATTGCAGAAGAAGTGACTGCGTCAGTAGCCCAGTTAATATTCGTAATTTTCTTAACACCGTCTCCACGTAGTGAATAGTAAATAGTACCGCCATATTCACAAATACCTAAAACTTCCGCAGATACAGATACTGACATAAAACCGTCATTGGCATCTGTAGCTCCAGAAGCTCGAACTAAATTAAGTACATTTCCGTTAAGAGCTTCGCTAGGAACAGCCAATCCTCTAGCACCCCACATAAAAGCAGGCTTAGTAGAATCTTTGCCCCAAGGATCAATCGCACAAAAATAGTTCAAATGATCTGACCTAGTAGTAGAGGTACCAGGTAAGAATTGATGGCTACCTGGCGAAATCTCTAGCGTTTTAAAGTCGAACGAGAGTCGCTTAATTCCAATCCTATTCTCAACTGAGTCTCCTGTAGCTACCATATTGTAACACACAGAAGAATAACCGTCTGGAATAGCAGAAGGGATATCAGCGGTATACATACCCGAGCCTACAGGCACGGGATAATATTGTTCTTGTTCTACATCAGACGTATTAGACATTAATACATTCCAGCGTAATCTCCATAATCCATAGGATCAGGAATTTTATAGATAGGGGCGTCAATCGACATAGATTCATCCCTACGTGCGCCAATATTACGATCGAACAAGTCCTGCATTACCTTAGAGTTAGCACCGTCTTTATTCTTATCATGCGCTCTAGCAATACAATACTTAATAAGGTCGTTGTGATGAATCTCAGGGACTACAAATGTAGTGGGTGTAGGTGCGGCAGCAGTACCAGTAATCATTACAGGCGTCTTGTTGTAATAAATCTTAACTGGAGTAGTAGACGCTGCATCAATAGGCCATAGAAAGACTTTCTTATCTACAACATACCAATAAAGCGGAGTACCAGGAGAAACTTCGGAAGCACTAATCATATCCAGTTCGTCACGTTCAATATGACTAAGCGCCACGTCATTAATAACGACACGCTTAATATGAACCGATGTAGGAACTGCTGAACCGGCGACACCAATAGTGCCTACAGTGGTACTAGCTACGTTTTCATTCTGTCCCGAACTTCTAATGATTTCAGACTCGGCATCATAAAGCCAGCCAAAGATATCGTCATCATTAATGAGGATATCGTACTCATCTCCGAAGTATCGTTTAATTCGGCGCATTGCCGTTGTAACGTCCATTTAGCTTCCTTTCACAGGAGTTCTAGTAGACGGCCTATCATCATAGAACGTAATCAATTCTCCTGTAATACTATCCTCGACTGTGTACTTTGACTTCATCCCCGCAATATGCTTAACCTTATCTGCCGCTTCTTCCCTAAACTCTTTGTAACGACGTTCATTCGCCGCCTTGTAGTCAGCTTCGGTTTGTTCGATAGTTTTAAGAGCATTAAAATTTTTACCGTCTGCGAGCTTAATTCGCAGGAGCACCATATCGTTTAATTCCCAGACCTTAAAAATTGGCCTAAGGACGCCATCCTTACATTTCTCTGCAATGATAAAAGGCTCTTCCGTAACGCCTTCTGCCCTAGATGGATCAAGGCACAGTACCTCAATATTAGGATCATATTCCTTAATCGCCTCTGCTATTCGTAGAGCGTCCTTCTCTACAAGATAATCGTCTACCATAATAAAATTGCCTGTACCTGTTGCGTATTCCATTACACATCATCCCATACTACAGTTGACCCTACATAAATCTTAAGAACTTGAGTTGCGCCTACATACACTTTAGATGGCGTAACAGAACCGACTCTTATTTTAAATATATCTGCCGGTGGTGTACCTCCACCTTGTAGCAGAATAGTATTTAAGTGTCCACCTGGTCCATGAGGCATAACTTATCGCCTTCTACGCTGCTTACACATGCGAAATCCTGGAGGAGGTTTTTGTATACCTCTAGTAGTTCCAGTTCTGGCAGTTTGCCTAGTTGGAAACCTACCAAGTGTTTTAGGCATATCCCCTACTTCTCGCCCGTCAGACCATTGCTCATAAAAAGAGGGTACAGAATCAAGCCACCTACCTGCTGACAAACGCTCAAACTCTTTATCTGTCATATTTCGGTCCCACATTCCTATCGCCCATACTTCTGACGACAAGAATTCGACACCAGCATTAGTTGCTGAGCCTATTTGCAATGAGGCAGTAGCTCCAGCATTAGCTACCGTTCCAGACATCGCTGCATGTGTCCATGTATTTGTTGTAAATACATATTTATGTCCACGACCGGCTACTGTTCCTGTAGGTTTTGTAAACCCAAGCAGAATATGCTGCCCTGTAGCAATAGCTCCTGTCAATGTTCGAATATTTGGGTTATCATATACAGTTAGCAAATCAGTGCTACCTATACAAAATTGGTTAGTAGTAGCCCCTGCCTCATTTGTTGATATAATAGTTTCAAAGTTGGCAACATCAGCTGATCTATAAATCAATGCCGCTATTGTTCCAAATAACCACGACAAGCCAGCTAAGTCAGCAGCATTCTGAACTGTAATTCTATCAGATGTTCCTGATGTAAAACGTCTTCCCACTAGGCTGCTACTCCCAACAGTTTAACAGTAATATCTGTCGCTGCGCCAAAGTGAACAGTATGAGTAGAGCGAGTAACAAGAATACCAAAAATGGTATTAGAAGCATTTGCGTCAAAGGGAATAGCTAAGGAATCAATACAAGACATCTGTCCGTTAGTATCTTGTCCTAGCTGACAGGCAGGAAAGTTTATCATTCCTAATGAGAACAGTCTATCAGCGTCAGAGATAGCATGAGCAGCGTTATTAGCTGCCGATGTTACTGACCTATCGTACAGAAACAAATCAACAGCACCCATATTGACTGTAGCGTTAATTAAAACTGCTCCTGTAATATGACCCTGATCTACGCCAAGGTTAAACGACATTGGGTTAGTACCCAATACGTCACCGTCAGTGTAGAGAGTAGTAGCTGTAGTTAACCCTGCGATAGCTGTAGAAATGCTGAACATTGTCATAGAAGATCACCTAACTTGTAATAAAATAAACAGTGTTAGCGTCTACGCCACCACCAAGACCGTCATATGTAGCCTGTGACAATGCTCTAGCAGTTGTAATTCCTCCGCCATTTTCTACTTTATCGTCCAAGGCGGTTTGCGTTGCCGTTGAAACTGGCTTGTTCACATCTGATGTATTATCTACATTATTGAGCGCCAGAGTTGTTTTAACCTGTGCTGGGGTTCTCGAAGCCCATGCGGAGCTAACTGATACAATGAAGTTATCAGTAGTAGCAGCAAGGCCGGCAAGAGTAGATAGGTCTGCATCAAACGCTTGGACATTAGTTCCAATTACAAGACCGAGAGTCGTTCTCTGAGCAGAAGCGTCAGCGTCATCAAGTATAGCCCTTCCGGCAGCTGTGCAAGCAATTTCTTCGATGTCTCCTGCACCTGCTGTAACTCTGCCCAATAACCTATCTGTAACTGATACATCTTGAATTTTTGCGTACGTAACATTATCATCAAGCAATTCTGCCGTACCTACAGCATTGTCGTTCAACTTAGACTGAGAAACAGCGTTATTAGCAAGCTGAGTTCCGCCTACAGTATTGGAGTCTAATGCCCAAACACCGCTAGTTACTGTAATAACACCCTTATCACCATCAACAACATTACCTGCCAGTAGAGGAGCATAAGCAGAATCAACTTCTACAATTGGATTAGCAGCATCAGTAGCATCTACTGTGATACCCGTTCCTGGTACGATTGTATCAACAGTTCCCCCGCCACCACCTATAACAAGAGCCTCAATCTTATCTCGGACAGCATTCTTTGTGGGAACGTCAACATTTCCATCCCAAGTAGTAGCATTATAAGCTTCATCTGGAACCGCAACATCTACAGAAGCCGTGATTTGCGTATCACTAACTACTAACTTATTTACACCATTAATCGTAAAATCATGTGTATCCCCCGTATCAACAACGTTATAATTAACACCGCCTGAATCAGGAGAGATTGTACCTATCTGAACATTACCGGCGTCGTCAATACTAAGGGCTGTCCCCTGTAGGCTCAAAGTGTCGAGGAATGATTTTTCTCCAGTAATAACTTCATTACCTGTACCATGCACATATAAAGCATCAATGGCAACAAATTGGTCTCTTACAGCGTTCTTAGTCGGGGGCTCTAGCACACCATTCCAGTTTGTCGCATTATACACTTCATCTGGAATTAAAGGATCACTAGAGAAAGTTTTTACACCAGCGATAGTTTCGGAGCCAGTATTATTTACTTTTAAGTTTAGGGCTGTTTGTGTAGCAGTAGAAACTGGCTTATTAGCATCTGTAGTATTATCTACATTATTCAATGCCAAGGCAGTTTTAACTTGCGTAGGCGTTCTAGACGCCCAAGCACTACCTACAGATTGGATCATATTATCCGTTGTAGCAGTTAATCCCGCAATAGTAGTTAAATCAGTATCCAATGGTTGTTTAGCAGCAAGATCGGTTACCAAGTTAGTAACATCTGATTGCGCAATAGCTAGGGCCGTTTTAACTTGAGCCGGTGTACGGCTAGCCCAAGCTGATCCAACAGATTGAATCATGTTATTGGTAGTAGCCGTTAACCCAGCAATTGTAGTAAGGTCAGTATCAATAGGCTGCTTTGCATCTAATGTAGTCTGTAGATCAGTGACAGTAGAGATAGCCTGAACACCTGTATGCGTAGTACGATCCCGCAACTGAGCATCTGTTGAGTTAGCAGTAGCCCCGGTAGCAATTCCAGCTAATTTAGTTTCTTCGGCCGCCGAAAATTGTTTAAAGCTTACACCATCACCAATATCATCTTGATCCAGAACAACAACACCTGTTGCACCATTAACCGAATCAACAGCCCCACCACCCCCGCCAGGAGCATTTACATCAATAGACTGTAATGTACGCAGAGGCGTCATTACTTTAGTATTATCTACGCCAGCTTCCGCCTCAGCCTGTGAAGCAATTGGAAGTGCCCCAACATCTTGAATAGGGAGACCGTTAAAAAAAACTTCTCCCCATACTTCTAATACAGATCCATCAAGCAGCCGAATGATTACATTACGGTCTGCATGAATATTATTAGGAGCATAAAGAACTCTATCATTTACTGTTTCTGGCTGTGTCATTAGGCAAACCTCAGACCTACAGCAGGACCTATTGCTACTGGTAAAGCATTAATTCCAGCAGTAGCAGGAAGAGCACCAGCCGGGTTGCTTGCTTGAAGAAATGACGATTGGAGCGTGGAAATTCCCGAAGGAATAGCTGCCCCTACTAAAGGAGAGCTAGTTATTCTTAACGTTGGTTGCGGAGAAGGAGAACCTTGACCTGCAACCAAAATCCAAGTCACTCCACCGGGCCAGTTTACATCACAAGCAATTTCTTTAAGACCGTTAGTTGTACCGGAAACAGTGCCATCAGATAATCTATTAAAAGGTTCAGAAACATCTGGGTTAGTATCATGAATACCAGCCCTAATTACTGAACCAGGTCCACCTGGAGTAGTAATTACTTCAACAAGAACTCCAATAATCCTACCAGGGCCACATGGAACTGGAATATAAACACCAGCCGCAGCTGCTAAGGCACTACCAGAAGAACCAGAAAACACTATCTTATTGCTAGAAGCTACTGGATCAAAAGGAGAACCATTAAGAACAAGCTTACCGTTTATATATAACGACTTACCACTAGCAATATTAATTTCTCTACTTTCGTAGATGAAATAATCATTTTCATCGGTCATTTTTCTGCCTCTTTAACTCCTCATAAGCCTTTTTGCGAATAATGACAGCACCATACTTCTCGGTCCATTTGCGAGCAAGTTCTGGCTTGTTAGCCCACATCCATTTACGCTGAGTTTCACTCTTAAACGGCATGTGTCCCTCCTACTTAAAGCAAGAGGGACACACGTCCGCCGGGAGATTAGTTGGTCATAATCTATAAGATTCGCCAGTGCGACTAACTCCTAGGATTCGGTAATGTTCGATTGCTTGCCATGGGCATTACGCTTGTGAGTACCAAGCTGCCAATACTGCTTCATAAGAGCTTCAAAGGCATCAAAGTCCACGACCCACTTAAGAACGCTACCGTCCCTATCTTCCCAATACCACGGCTTATCTCGCCAAATCTTAAGTTCAGACTCAGTAAGATAGAAAGCGTGCTTAGCAGGAGTATCTGGATCAGCAACAACCGGCATATCCTTTTCACCATACATAAAGGAAAGACCCGTCAAACCACCCTCGAACTTCTTCGGTTCATTGTAGCGGCGGAGTGAAGTCATCAGGTTCCAATAAGCACGACGAACACCAAGGCTCATAAAGATAGCCGAGATGATTGATCCACCAGACTTACGAATTTCGTCTACCGCCTTAATCATCGACAGTTCAGTCAATGCAGTAGTAGCAACGTCTTCAAAAGCCGCCCACTTTGGAGTAGTAGCTGGATCAAGTCCGTGAAGTGCACCAGTAGAGTCTACGATCTTATTAAGACCATGAGGCTCCTTGTTGTAGTCACCAGTACGAGAAACATAGTTACCGATAACTGCGCCAGTAACAGCAGCAGAAACAGTAAACGTAGTAGCCGTAAGAATGGCAACAACAGTAACAGCAGTACCGCCGGCAACAGGAGTACCAGCAGCGGTAACATCAATAACCATGCCTTCATCAACATAGTCAGTAGAGTCAACCGTAAGCGTAGTACCTGCTGAGTTAGCAGTAACCTTTGCCTTAATACCGGAAGCAACCGCTGCATCAATGTGACCGTATGCAACACGGTTTTCGTCCTTAAGAAGGTCTTCCTTAAGTCCGTCCATTTCGATGTCCATTGCAGATGAGAAAGCTTGTCTATTACTTTCTGCAAGCGCAATCAACTGCCCCGTCAAACGGACACGACCATATCCGTAAGCGAGAGTCTCAGTAGCAGCCTTAAGTCCTTGCCTACCGGCAGGAGCAAGCTGCGTATTTTCCGAACGATACGAGATACCTGCGTTGCGAGAAGTACGAACGGGAAACGTAACGTACTTACCGCCTACAGCATCCGTAACAGTACCTTCCGCAGTCCTTTCGATGCGCTTCATTGTAACCCGCTCATTATTGAGCAGGTCATTAATGTTGCCCTCGTAAATTTCTTTAAGGATTGCGTTAACCGTGGTCAGGGTTGCAGACACGATTTAACCTTTCTAGCTATTATCAATAGCCGATAATGCGTTCATGACGGCTGCCCGTCTTTCTTGTCCTCTCAACTTAGTTACATCTACCTGGCCTGTAGGAACTCCACCCTGACCCCCCATAATTACTGGGGCTTGTCGACGAGCACCATTCTGGCTGTATTTCTGAATTTCATCATTCCACGCTTTAAGAGCGTCTTGCGGTTGCATTCCTTCTGATACCTTCAAAAGGAAGAAATCATCATTGAAGTCACCAACCTTATTATGCAGGTCTGTGAGGTATTTGTCAAGCTGCGCCTGTTGCTGAGACTCTTCATATTGAGTCTTAAACTGACGAAGCTCTTCAAGCTCGCTGGTTACGTTCTGTTGAAAAACCTCATTAGGGTCTGGTTCATCAGAAACTTGATTAAGTTCTTGTTCGTCAGACATTCCTTCTTCCAATCCGAGGATACGAGGCAGATGAACGTCTGCGAATTCCTCTCCGTATTGTTCTGCTAAAGCACTCCACAAAACTGCAAATGCTTTTTCCGGGTCTTTACTAAAATTACGTGCGAAGTTAGTAAACTTCGCAACATCATCGTAGGAACCAAGCTCTTCATAGGGCTTAAGCTTCTTAGCATTCTCTTGGAATTTCTGAGTAACTGCTCCATCCCATTTCTTAAGGTACGGCGCAACGATTGCTCTATGCTCCGGTGATACCTCGTTAAGAATGGGTGAGGCGAAATCAGAAAATCCTTCAAACTTAGATGTTTCGGGGGTATTCGTTGGTTCAACGTTTGCAGCTGGTTCCTGGACTGGAGCGTCTGAACCACCGAAACTAACTGGATCCATATTGTGGAGCCTCTCCATTTCCATTCGGACTAACGGATTCTAGTTGTTTAGATTCTTCTGGTGGTATTCCTTGTGCCATTTGTTGTTGATTAACAACCATAGTTTCCTTAATCATTTCAAGCTTATGTTCATCAACGTGATCTTGAATAATCTGTTGAATCTCGGGAGGAAGTAATTCGTATTCTTGTGATTTCTGGAACTTTTCATGCTCTTCTACATGAACAGAATGATTATCGTATGAGTTAGTTGTAACCTGATACAACATAGGTTGACCCGTTGTAGGATCAACCTCTGGCACCTGAGTTTCTGGATTAATCAACTCTGCACTCTTCATTGCAGGTTCTGTAGAAAGCATACCAGTTTCAGGATCGACTTGTGGCTGAGCATTAATATCAGGCTTAGTTAGACGCATTCCCTGCATCATGTAGACGTTCTCACGACTAGCATGTCTAACGTCCAGCATCAACTCATCATAAAGCTTATCTGTCTCAGACATTTGCAGATACTTAAGAACCTTTTCAGGAGGAACTGCGCCAAGCTTGATAATTTCAATCATAAAGGCTTGCTTGGCTGCAAGACTTCTAGGAGCCATTGAACCAGGTTCCACACGGAAGTCAGTTAATGGGTTCAAATCCTTTGCCATGAATTCACGAACTTCAAGATACTGATTCTTACTAGTCATTCTAACAACACGTTGAGGGTCCCAATAATCGTGAACGTTAGCAAGAACCTGTACCCCAGTTTCCTGGATACAAGCTTCTAGTGATTCAATAGTCGGCAGCAGAATAGAGTCATTCTCTTCTGCGAGATAAGCAATAGCAGAAGCAGCTTCAACACCAGGAGGAGTTTTGCCCTTAGAAACTTCTGACTGAGAAGAAATATCGTCCATATCTCGGACAATATTGTCTAGCTCATTTTGCAAGAATGAGGGAGGGTCAGGCTGTTCAATAGGTTTAGGCGGCTCAAATCCCATATGAACTGGAAGAGTTAGACCCGGCTTTGAATTCCACTTACGAGGATCAAATGCTCCAGAAATATGCCAATACTGAGGCTTTGCCGCCATATTGCGATATTCCATCATTGCAGACCGAGTTCGGTTGTATTCCTTCTGCGGAGGAATCAAGTCTTTAATAACTGAGTCTGCATACCACATTCCTGTAGGAATATGATCGATCTTTGTAAATGGATATCTTCCGTGCCTGTAGGGGAATTCGTGTTTATAATCCTCTAAACCTTCATGAGCAGATTTTGGATAACCTACAGGGGGGAGAGGGCCTACAGGTGGCTCATCTGATTCAGGTTGATCTAATGTAGCCAATGGATCATCCGTTTTTTCCAAAGGCATCCCGGCTGGAAGCATTTCATCGGGCGTCTTAGCTTCATAGACATAGACCATTGTCTCATCTGCGAAGATGAACATAGCGCCGTTGGGAAAATCCTTACATTTCTTGACGTAGACTTCATGCAGATAGCATTGCTTGTCGGCAGACTTTGTTTGATTGATACCAATGGACTGTAGGAATCGTGAATCAACTAACAGTCTAGAAGCATCTGTCCCAGGCTCAATTTCAATGCCATAACAATTGTAAACGTCCTCTGGACTCATTGTACGGGCATGATCTGCCCACGGCTGCTCTTCCATTTCAGTTGCTTGTAGGTTTTCTACAAACAAATGGAAAGCAGTAACGGGCTCGAAATCAATCTTACCAGGTAATCCGTCGTTCTCAATCTTATTGGGATCGTACCAGTTCTTTAAGTAGCTAGTGCCACAGATAAGTGCCCAGAATGTAGCTACTGTTCGCCGCCGGTTAAAATACTTCGTACGAAGCAAGAACTCTGCGATAGACTCTCCCGCCATTGCTGCAAGTCTATCTGACTCATCCATAGAATCAGGAAGAACAAACCATTGAGTCTGCTCTTTTGAGCACTTAGTAAGCTCGGTACGGATGATTCTCTTAATTCGGTTAGCTGTATGCCTAACCCGCCAGTTATCCTTCGAGACAGTCTCGACAATACTAAATCCACCATTGACTGTCTTATTTATCTGAATCCACTGTTTTCCCCCGAAAAACAACATATTCTCGTGCCATTGCTTCTCGAATTTAATACGAGCTTGTTGAGCGGACCGGATTTTTCCGCTCCACTTTTCTATAAGTTTTTGGTCAGCCGACCCGCTCACAAGCTCCATTATTACTTCTTAACGCTTGCCTTGTCGCCAGTAATAGGATCAACACTGTGCTTCTGTTCAAGCTTCTCACGATACGCAGCATCGGCTTCCCTCTTTTGGGTTTCCTCAACTGTCTTATCGTTCTCAGCGTCTTTCCTAACCTGCTCACGCATTGCATCTTTTGCGTCAGCCTGTTCCTTAACGTCAAAAACTGGTTGAACTGGGTTAAGAAGATCATCAGGAATCTTCCGTTCAAACCCATCATCAACTCGGACTGCGCTAACGGGTCTGGGACCAAACAAGACTGTCGGGTCATTGATCCCAAACTTACCAAGTGCCGCACGAAAAGTTTCCTCGTCAATTTCCTCACGAAGATAAGCTTCTCGTGCATCTTCTGCGGTTTGAATTCGGGGTGGGCCGAAATTAAACCGAGGATCGTCCGACAGATCCTTTTCTTTCTTCACCGTTACTGGGGTGTTCATTTTACTCCTCTATTAGCTCTGGGAAATCAACCGGATCAAAACCAGTGTATTCTTCGCCCTCTTCTTCTTGATCAGGAACCTGACTTTCCGAAATGGGCTCTAAATTCTCGTACCGGTTCGTCATCAGTTGCTGACTCAACTGGCTGTTCACTACTAACAGGCTCTGCATCGCTTCCGTTTGAGCTTTGATCGTCGCCTGCTGGCTCTCTATCTGAATTCTCATCTGATCGAACAACCAATTCTGCATTATCTGCTCGTTGCTTAAGTTGTCCATTGTCTGTAGGTTCATTGCTTATCAACTCAGTTTCATTGTTATAACTAGGTGGTACATATTCCTCATCTTTCGTCCAGGGTTCTACTCCAAACAAGAAAAGCTGGGCTTGTTTCATCACATCAGTAGCGAGAGACTCCCAGCATTCATTGCAGTAATAGACTACCCCATCCATAACAGGATTAAAGTGATTATCAAGATTAATCTGAATATCAGCGTACCATTTACGACGGTCGTCGCCTACACCACAGACAATACAAACGTATGGTGGAAAGGTAGGCAACCTCATTATAATCGTCATTAGTCTTTCCAAACTACTTTAGTCTTACCATTATGTCCATGAATGGCTTCGACGGCAGAAATCCCCTGTCGCCAAATAACTACTGAACGGAAATCGCCTACAATCCAGTTCATTGCGATTTGCCCATCAGAGAACTCAACACCTTCCGCTACAATACCAGTTCCAGAAATTCCCGTCTCATCTTCTATTCGTTCGAGAAAGAAAGTTCTCATTACCACTCAATTCCTAACTGCTCATCATAGTTGTTGTTTGTATTAGCAAACACTAACTCATAATCGAAATCACTAGCTGGAGTTGCTGCCATCAGAACGTTTCCTCTAATACTTTCTTCTTCGCCTTCCATTGCTGGACGAGACATTACACCGTAACGCATTGCATCCATACAATGGTCGTTCCTCTTAAGAGGAACTTCCTTTTTATTTCTGCGACTCTCTAGTTTACTTGTTGCGTATCGGTCCCAGCGATAGTTGCCCAACTCTTTAATTGTTTCGACACATCGTCTGGTAATATAAAGATTGTTGGTGTCAAAACGATTTTGGACTCTTGCGACGCCTGCTCTAATATCGTTGTTGCCCAACGAGATAGGGACCCCATGTTCCATGTATTCCGATTGAATACTCGTTCCTGTGATAGGCTGTGTATTCTTGATCGAGGGGTCACCGACGCAATATAGAGGATGAACTTTCAGCTGTTCAAGTCGGGCTAAATAGGTTAGAGCATTATCTTTGATGATTTTTCTCGTGACATATATCTCATCGTAGATAATAATACGTCCATCTCCGTCAAATGCGCAAAACAGAAAGACAGTAGGATTGGCGTATCCGTGGTCCATGCAAACGAAGTGACCCCATCCTCTTGTGTATTCTCGAAAATTCTCATCTAGTATGTCTTCAATTAAGTTTCCACCTTCGAGATAATCCCTAGGCTTAAAAGAACCAGCATAAACCAGCCCAGTGTGAGTAATAAATGTCCCCTTTCGGCGACTTTCACGCTCAGCGGCACTAAGATTACGAGTAAGACGATTGAGAGCACCAATCGAAATATAAGGGTTCTCTTCAGTATCCACTTCGAGAACGAAAACACTCGTCTCTCCTTTCGCCCACGGATCATAGATACCATCTTTGATCCAGGACATCTCAATCAGTGGAGTCATTGAAATCCAATAGCTACCATTGGTATCTACTAAACGCATTAGACACTCGTTAAAAATGTCCTCCGGTGGTTCTTCGTCAAAGTGTGTAAAGTGCCTTGAAGTCCCAGCAAATTTCGCAAAATCCTGTTCGTATGACATAAACTCCAAGAACGAACCGTTTGTTAGGGTTAGCGTTCTCGACTGCTTGTCGTAAGAATCCTCGAAGGAGCCATTCCTTAAGAAACTCTGAGGAATCCATTTTATAAACTCTGGGAGTAGAATTTTCTTAATTCCGTCTTCGATATCAACTGCGACCGCTCTTCCTCTAATAGGGGGAGGTGGTATGTCATCTCTATAAGGATGCTGTCCTGTGAGCCACATAGCGTCTTCTGCAACACCGGCAACAGTCTTTCCACTTCTGTTTCCTCCGATGTAAAGCTTTTCTTTGTGCTTAGCCTCATGAAACCTCTTCTGGCTAGGATGTGGTTTGTAAGCCTTAATACCCGGCTGAGTGGCAGCCTTCCTTAATAGCTCCTCAGTTAAAAGAGCTATTGTACCAATATCGAATTCGTCGTCTTCCTTAGGCTTAGGCAAGAGTAATGTACTCCCTGTCTTGTTCCTTAACCTTAGTGTAAATCCACTCGTCCCAAACACCTGTAAGGTTAGAAAGTCTGTATATATGTTGCAACTTAGTTACGGCTCTTTGAAGAAACGGCCCATAATAAGCGTCGTTTCTACCTTCGTACAGCCCTACTTCCGAAAGGTACTCGATCAAATCAAATACGTGAATGTTCTGGTCTCCAGGTCTAAGAGTTGGACCGGGAATTAAGTTGCCTACAGGGGGGAAACTTGAAAGAAAGTCTTGCTGGTTCTTCTTAAGTAAATCAGTTGGTTCCTCGTTTTTTCCTAAGAGCAGAAGAACTCTCGGAGCGTGTGTATTACTACACTTAGTTGCTCTACCTCGTAACACGAACGCCCCTTCCACGTTCTGTGCAATTGCGTAGTTAAAGTCGATGTCACTCAATCCCGTTCCGTACGTAGCCTCTTTAACCAACTGGCTAAGCTCTACGCTAGGATTCCTATAGACGTACAGAATGTCCTTACCTACAGGGTAGAACTCCGTAGGTAAAATCTGCAAAGATTCTTGCTGGAAGTAAGAAAAGTCTATGTGGTTGTCGCCTACAGTAGTGATCTTAGGTACAACACTAGTCCAGCGACTTCTAGGAATTAACTTCATTCTAGTCCTTCTAACTTGCTTTGGCTTCAATTGCCGTTTGGTTCAAAAGGTCGCTGCCACGGATTTGTGCTGCCACTTTAGCCAAAACGTGGGGTTCGACGTTTTCTTGAAGAATTTCCATAATGGCTCGTAGTGCAAGCATGATCTTGTCGTTAGCATTATCCCTAGGGCGGTAGATGTTCTGCAACTCAAAGAAGAACTTAATAGCCTGTAGGTCTTTTGCCTGAACTAATGTAGCCAAGTTCAGTTTAGCGTCCTGCTCCAAACCTTCTGTGAGGTCGTCAATTCTCTTCTTGTAGTACTCTTTGTACTTTGGTTGCGCTAACAAGGCTTGCCAAGTCTTAGTGCTTAATCCTACTTGCTTAAGCTTAGCAGTTACACTTCTCTTGTCGTTTACGTCTGTAATGAAGGTTACAGCGGTAACAAACTGAGGCTCCAAATACTCAAATGGAACGTCATAAGGCTTAATCCCTCTTGCCTCTAATGGATCAATTAAGTCCATTAAGAAGGGCTTCCACTCTTCTATAGTTTTGGGAAGTATGTTCTTCGGAAAATGTTGCTCGAAGTCTGCTCTATTAGGAAGACTCTTGAACTCGAAGTAATGCCGCTCGCAGAAAGTTATAAAGTCTTTCCGTTCGTCACGTTCTTTTTCTGGCCATTTTTCGAATCGGAAGCCCTTTGAGAAGACCAGTTTCGTTGGTTCCTCTTCTGGAAAGTCTTTCTGAAAATCTTCCTCTTGTTCATCTTCCTCTTGTTGGTGGAACTTCTTTAGTGTAGCTAAGAAACCGTCGGTTTCCTTTAGTTGAGTTTTGAGTTCCATTACCATGAAAATAACATTCAGTGCTCAGTTTGTCAAGTGAGAAAAAAATTCCAAAAATAAGAACCTAGTGCTCAAAAGCAAAAATGAAAAAATCTAGTGCCCAAAAGAGAATTCTAAAAAATCTAGCACTCACTAACAAAATGAAACATTTCATTATCGCATAATGGGGATCAATTCGTTCTCTGGTAATTATTATCCTATGCCATCAACTGCATATGTAAATTTCACAAAGGGGTTAATTAAAACCTAGGCATGTTGTAGCATAGGACATACATTACTTATGCTTGGCATGTACTATGCTACACCTAGCTTATACTAACCGGTTGCTTATGTTACATGTAGCCTATACCTAACATGTGACGAATGTCACACAAGAATCTTTCGATTGCTCTATCTTTTGGTCGCCGTTTCTGTCATACTGTTCTTGTCGGGGAGATTCTCGACAGAGACAGAAAGTAGGAAACAAGTGTCCACTCAGCAAGAGACGACAACTGTCGTCAATCCCGACGGAGAGGAAATCTCCGAATTCCGTGGAGTTACGGTGCCAGCCGTAATGTCTGCGCTCCGTACAGTCATGGTTGCGCTCGACCCAATTGTCGAAAGCAAGGAATGGCTTACGTGGGACTTAGCGTCTCAACAGAAGCTGTCAGCCGTTGTAAAGCGGCTAAACGATTTCAATACGTCAATCCGTGGCCGATTCGATCCGGTTGTCTGGGAGAACCGTAAGAATGGCAAGCTTCCCGAATCCGTCGAATGGGTTCGTGCGCCACGTAAGGATGACGCAGAGACTCCTGGCCGTAAGGTTACTAAGCCAACGACCGAAGAGAAGGCTAACGCTTTCTTCAATCTCTAAAGTAAGATTAAAGGACTAGTCTCTTTCGGGAGACTAGTCCTTTTTTCGTTTGCACGAAGTCGCAATTCAAGCCACTCGAATACCCTTTATCTCGTTTACCTTTATTTTCCAGCAATAGATTGTATTTGATTTTGTATTTGTTCCTTTTTTCTTGTTAGTCTCTCCATTTCTATTTCTTTCTCAGTACTTTTTTCTTCGCACATTCTTGTTTGCCTACAGGTGTTACAATGCTCATATTCGTAACATCGTTCTGCATACCTACTTACTCACTCTACTATGCTGAGCCTGTGGGTCTATAAAGATCCACGATCGGTCTTTAGACCCACTCTACTGCACAATGAATACCAAACCAATGCAGAACCAATGCAGAACGGTACTGAATCAACGCAGAACCAATGCAGAATGGCTACCGATCACTTATCCACATGCAGACCTCCAAATGGCATAACCCCTGGTAGATAGGTGTAACCGTCAGTAACCATGCAGAGTGAATAATTAAAATGGACTTTCGTAAGTTACTCTGCATATGCAGAGCAATAATACATTCTCACTATCCAAAAAGTTCTTGACTTGACAGCCCATCAGGTGCTATAAATCTCATAAGCCCGCTTGGACAAAAGGAGAAAACATGCCAGAGATACCCTATTTTGCTAGGCAATACTTCAAATACCTAGCCTTAGGTTACCATGAGCTTATAGCTAGTATTGAAGCACACCAAGATAATAAGAGAAACAAAAGGAGTAGGAAATGATGGCAACAGTTAAACAACGAGTCTTCGCAGCCTTAGCTGAGATAGGTGTTGCCACTAAAGTATCTACTATAGAGGAGAAACTAAGCGGCAGTTATTGGTCTATCACTAAGGCCCTTACTGAGCTAAAGAAGAGTGGTTTAGTCGCCGAATCTAATGGGTACTGGGTAATAACCGATAAAGGTAAGTCTACAATAGAAAGTGATCCTAGCCTAAATAAGTTTATAACCTCATCCGCTAAGAAAAAGCCTAAACCACAAACTGACAACTTAATTAATTACATTGATTGGGAACTAGCCAACACATCTGCCCACTGTAGGCACGTCATAAATAATGCAGCAGACTATTTAGAGTTAGACAACACAGAACTACTGTTACCACTCGTTCTAATTTACTTTGCTTCTAGGGGCTTTAAGTTCAAACGACCTACACAAGACATAATCCCTAGAGAAACAGACGAGAAGATGGTAGACTTCTACGATAAGGCTGTCCACTTCATTCATGGAGCAGACAAAGACTAACGCAAGAAATTTCTTATTATAGGCATATAAAACAAGAAAAAGCTTGACATCTGTCCCCTGGTTTGCTAAGCTAGTGGTGGGCACAAGCATGCCCTGAAACAAGTAGGAGGAATAAAGTGCATTCAAAAGTAGACTACACTTTTATGGATAGACGTTTAGAGCAGCTATTCAGTGAAGACGGGGAAATCCATACGCTGACTCAGCAGGAAGTCGCCGAATTGCTATTAGAAAGTAGGAGAGAAGACAATGAGTGATTCTAATTTCTGGGATGATCTGGAGATAGACTATTCCAAGGCTATGACTGAACCAGCCGCTTTTGCAAAGGCTGTTCATGAGAAGGGTGAAGAACTAAAGGACATCCTTAAGTCCAACAACTCAGTTGCCAACTACTTAGCTAACCTCCCCAAAGAGGACTACGATTACACCGAAGTAGACAAGATGATTAATGCCTTTTGGTATTGGGTTGACGACAACGTGCCAACTCAACATCTTAAGGAAGTGGCCAGCCGTTTGCGTAAAACAGCTGGGCAAATCGATTGGATGGAAAAAGATAGGGCACAAGCAGAGATCGTTAAGGAAGTAGGCGATTTGGATAAGCCGCTAGCTAACCTCCAATACATTAAGTTGCGCAAGGGATTTCAGCGGTGGATTGACGCAATGAACCTATTGGAAATGTTTGATGCATGCGGCATTGAACCACCCGAAGCATTGAAGCCCCTTCCTGGAAACTACGGCTCACCTGTAGGCCTTTCAGTTCCGTATATGTTTGTATTTGGAAACGAGACTGCACAGTACAATAATCCTAGAGCTGTTTGTAAGCGTCTAGGTATTGAGCCTTTGAACGTCGCCGATTTGATTGATTGGATTGACGCTAATCCTGATTGTGACATTAAGTACGGAAAGGTCAAGAACTAGAATGCTACTGCAACCTTGGTTCCATTGCAAATGTGGAAAACTTCATACAGCCAATTTTGTAAGCCACTTAACAGTCTGTAGCTGTGGTGAACTGTTATGGCCACAAATCCCTTTTAAGTTTAAGCACGGAAAGGTCTATGACTAATGGAAGAGAGTACCTTTGAACTGGTGGTGGATATGGTTGCTCGTTTAAAGCGGGAAGTTAATAAGCTTGCTAAAGAGAACGAACGGCTTTCTCGTAGAAACCAAATCTTAGAGAGACGGCTTGCTATTAAAAGACCTGACCCCGAACTAATAAAGCTACTGGAAGAGGAAGCGGAGATTGCTAGAAGTAATAAAGGCTTCCCTCCCCCTGTAGGTAAGATTCGTTTCCGTATACCTCTACCCTATTGCTATTGTGAATGGTGTAAGCCGGGAGGTGCATAATGAAAATGAAGCTTTGCACTTGGTGTAACCGAGCATTAAGTATTTACATGAGACATGCACTTGAAATATCAAAATGCCCTCATTGCGATAAGCCATGCGAAGTTCACGGACAATGCGGCTATTGCATTAATGCGTCACAACATATGCGAGAGCTAGATAAGGAAATCAACGGAAAATGATTGTAACAACTAAGCCCTGCATTATGTGTAATAACACTGGTGCTATTGAAGTCAATGAAGAGCATTACAATAATTGGAAGAAAGGTACTCGCATTCAAATCGCATTCCCTGAGCTTGACGCTGATCAAAGAGAATTACTAATGACAGGTATTCATGCCCAATGCTGGGAAAAAATAATGGAGAATATAGACTAATGGAACTTAATAAGAGACTAGGCGGAGAAGAACCTGATAAGCCCCAGTTCTTTGATATTGATGCAGAGATTCGCAAGCTAGTTGAATCTGTTAATGGTCACGCTGATTTGGTTCATACTATAGAGACAGAGCATTGGCATAAGCATAATGAAATTACTGCGAAGATTCAGAAACTTCGTGAGCAATTGGACATTATGCATAAGGCTAAGTACGAAGACCTTCGTAAAGCTCGTGATCAACATGACGAAGATCTTTCTAAGCTTGCTGCTTTGCGTAGACAGAAAGAGGAAGAGGCAAAGAATGCTGCCTATGAAACTACTGTCCAATTGATCAAAGAGATATGTGCTGATTTCGCATCATGGCATATGGCCCGTGAATATCAAGTAGAAGATGTTGTTCGTATTGTTCACCAGTACACAATCGGTTCTACTGGAGTTATGAACGCCAACGATATGGCGCTAGGCAAGACGTTTGAATCTCTTGTCGCATTATATATCTGTATCGAAATCCACAAGCAAAAGCACAACGGTGCGGAGCCTACCATTCTTTGGTTGACTAAGAAATCAATCGTTGAGACCGGCGGTACATTTAATGAGGCTCGCCGTTGGTTTCCTGATCTTAAGTGCTTTCCAGTTAGAGGGGCTGATAATGCTGCCTCTAAGGATATGGTATTCGAGTTTGCAGAGATGGGTGGTATGTGTGTTATCACCAACTACGAAACTGTTAAGAATACCCCGAGAGCACAGAAAATCCACTGGGACTTTGTGATTATGGATGAAGTCCATAAGCTTAGAGGCGGAGCTAACGCATCCGGGCCTACAGCTATTTGGGAGGCTACAAAGAATCTCTCTAGAGGCTTTGTTCTTATGCTTACTGGTACTCCAGTAGCTAACCGTATTGAAGAGATATGGAGTTACCTACATATCTTTGATCCTATCTTGTTTGATAACGCTCGCAAGTTTGCTCGTCAATTCCAGGCATTTAAGGATGTCTCTGGAGAATTTAAGATGACACTCCAAAGCGAGAGAGTTCTTAAGGAAATTCTTAAAGGTCGCCTTATCCGTAGAACAGCTACCGAAGTCGGCCTACAGATGCCTCCAGTTAACTACCAAACTGTTGTCTTGCAACATAACGAACAGCAGGCTGCTCTATATAAGGACATGCTGGAGAAGTTCTT
>Ga0193738_1000144_pt1 | contig 46903 bp, 68 predicted proteins | sample L2a1metaG_FD_144927 | JGI IMG/M metagenome (GOLD analysis project Ga0193738, IMG submission 144927) | Soil microbial communities from a riparian zone of the East river system, Colorado, United States - L2a1 | ecosystem: Environmental > Terrestrial > Soil > Riparian zone | place: USA: East River... | reverse complement strand
ACCAGCCAGTCGTCCTGTGTAACGCTGACTGCTCCAATCTCCTTGAATTGCGTCTTGAGCGCGGTCATGGTGGCGTTCATCTGCTCGTCAGAGAAGCCCTTCTTGCCCAGCTTCTCCCAGGTGTTCGCTAGAGTGCGCTTGCCTGCGGCCGTCTCCTCTAGAGCCAGAGCCTCTGCCTCGTAGCGCAGCTGCTTAGCCTTCATGGATGCGGCGTAACGCTCGGCCGTTGCCTCTACCCACTCGGCGCTCTGAATGCGTGCAGTGCTCATACCCAGAGGACCCATGATTTCCTCCTGGGCCTTGTCAATCTCTAGAGCACGGGTGGCTGCCTCATCTGCCTGGCGAAGCAAATCCTCCTGCTCAGACCATAGAGCGCGATCCTTGAGGCTAACGTCCTTGGTGACCTTCTTGAGATTGCGCTGTGCCTCTCGCCTCTGCGTGCGAATAGACACCAGCTCTGACTGCATGGTGGCACGGTTGTCGAAGGCTGACATGACCTCGCCACGGGTCTTCTCGATGTTCTCGTAGATGTCACCCATCTGAGTGCTGAAGTAGCTGCGCACCTGCATTCCATTGACCTCAGGTGGGAGGTCTGGGAACATGGTGTGAATCATGTCATCACCCATAGCCTCAGCCCTGTGAAGGTCATCGAACTCTGCCATGAGCGCTGGCCCTGTGCGGTCCAGGTCTGCTACGCGCTGCTGCGCACGCTCGATTACGCCCTTCTCATGCAGGATAGATGCCTTGGTGTTGCTCAGGCTGGCGATCTTGTTGGCCAGGTTCTGATCAGGCAGGGCATCGTACTGAGGTACAAGCTCAGCCAGCTTCTGGTCAACGCGTGACAGCTGCTGGTCGAGCTGATCGGTTGGCATTGCAGCCAGGTCCTCGAACTGGTGCAGTACACGCTCACCCTTCTCAATCTCTCCCGTGAGCTGAATGATGCGCTTCTCGTTCTGCTTCACTTCCTTGAGCACCTGAGCTGGCAGAGCCATCTCGCCCTCGCCACGCTCTAGGAGCCTCATGCGCTCGTACAGGTGACCCAGCTCCGTGTAGCCCTTGTCCAGCTTCTTCTCTAGACGGGTCACCGTCTTGTGGGCAGCGTACGTCTCCAGCTTGATCCTGTGACTCTGCTCCACCATGGCGTGATCAAAGAGGAAGACCTGCTCGTCTGCAATGTCGATCTGATCCAGCAGAGCCTGGCGCCTGGTGCTCAGCACAACGGCCTGCTCACGTAGTCCTGACTCGTACTCACGTACGACGTTGGGCTTCAGAAGGTCAGCCTGAGACTGGAGCACACGCTGCTCCCTGAGAGCCTGGGTCTTACCCCTCTCAGCGATGACCTTCATTCCCTGGGCCTTGGCCACAGCGTCACTCAGGCGCTGCTCCTGGGCACGAGCGATCTGGGCAGCTGCTTCCTTGCGCTCTGCCCTGACCTGTGAACGAATGATGACCTTCTGGAGAGTGCTCTTGTGCTTAGGGAAGGTAACGTTCTCAATGCCCATGGCTGCCAGAACGCTAGGCTCAGCAACCCCTGCGTCCCTCAGTCCCTTAGCCAGAACCTCGTCCCCATAGCGCCTGGCCATGTGAGCTACGTGCTCTGGAAACGCCTTGTAGGCGTCCTTCTCGAACCAGTTAGGGTAGCCCTTCTCGGCTACGATGTCGTCAATCTGCTGTCGTACAGAACGACCACCAGCCAGACTAGGATCGACCAGCTTCTCGCCTAGAACCTCGTCAATCCTTCCCTCGCCAATGCCGTACTTCTGACGAGCGTCAAAGATGTCCTTCTTCAGTGCCCCGCCACCAGATCCCCAATCACCACGGAATGCAATAGCCTCGTCTGACGGCCTGTTGACCGTGTAGTCCTCGATGACCCTGAGCCATGGGTTCTCAGGGTCAATGGAGTTGGCGTCCTCAGCCAGCTTAGGGAAGAAGTTCTTCCAGTCATCTACGAGCGTAGGATCGCGTTCAGCTGACTGTGCGATCATGCGCGACAGCGATGGGCCAGCGACCTCGCCACCCATGTGTTCTGCCATGGCGTAACGCAGGTCCTCGCCATTGACGTGAGCCTTACGAGAACGCTTCTGAAGGTCCCTCAGCTCCGTGCCCCACTGATCCTCCTTGAGGCGACGGGCCAGATCACCACGACTACGCTTGTCCATGCCGATCAGTGCGTGAGCGGCCTCGTCTGGCGTGCCGTAGAGCATCTTCTTACGGATGTCAGGGAACTTGACGAAGGCCTCAGCGATGTGATCGGCGTACTTGTTCTGCGTCAGCGCAGCACGGGTCCTGCCAGCAGCCTTGCCCAGCCCCAGCTCTCGCTTGCTGGCCTTGAAGACCTTACGGCCAGCGCGCCCCTCGACCACGCGCCCAGGCGCGAGGCGCTCAATAACCTTGTCCAGCTTCAGGCGCTTCTGGCCTGGGATCTTCAAGTAGGTGCCACGAGTAGAGCCAATGACCTCACGCTCCAGAGGAGAGAGAGCCTGGTTGCTCCTGAACTTCATGGCCTTCTGAGCGGCCTGCCCTGCGGCAATCTCGCCCTGCTCCCTGATGAACGTCTGACGAGCTGCGTCGTCAGCAAAGCTCATACCCGAGCGCTCAGCTGCCTCAGCAGCTGCCTTGCCCAGGGTTTCCTTGCCAGCCTCGCTCAGCAGCTTACGTGCTGCTGGTGCACCAGCCTTAGCTCCTACCTGTGACAGTCCGCCCGTAGCGTACGTCAGAGGATCTAGAGCAACGTCAGCTACGAAGCCGAGGATTGCTCCAGGGACACCCTCATCCTCTAGGCCCAGAACTTCCTGGCCTGAGATGTGACGAGCACCCTGCTCCTTGAACTCCTCAAAGCTGGCCTGCTCTAGAGGATCACCAAGATCGCGCAGCTCCTTGACTCCTGAGCGTACGTAGGAGGCTGGAACGTCCAGAGCTTCCAACGCGCCTGTCAGCAGCCTGCCACCAGCGTTAAACGGGTTGAAACCCTTGTCCCTATCGACAGCCTTAGCGGCTACTCCACGCTCAAGATCATTGGGCTGTCCCCGACCACCACGTCCCCCACGACTCCTGGTAGAGGAACCCGCTGGAATGACTGAACGCCAAGAAGCCATCCCGCCTGGCGTGTAACGAGCGCCGCGAGATGGATTGATGCTAGGTACGTTCTGCCATGAGGTCCCACGGAGGGCCATGGATTATCCTCGGATGCCGTACTCAGGACGCCTGTTGCGACTCTGAATGCTGCGCCTACTTGGGCCACGATTATTGTTGCCACCACCGAAGAAGCCCCTGGCCAGGTCTAGCCCACTACGGCTCCACCAGGCCCTACTTCCACCAGACTGGCCTCCACCATTGGCATCCTGGCGAGGACGACTGTTGCCACGATTACCCTGTCGGTAGCCGCCTGAGCGAATCAGCTCAGCTGCTCGCTTTGCTGGGGCGTCGAAGGACTCTGCTGATGCCCCTGGGCGCACCCAGAAGCCACCTTCATCCTCGCGTACGACCTGTCCACCAAACCCGCCGCCTCCCATGCCACCGTACTGAGGCTGTCCAACGAGGTCTGCCAGAGGATCTGCACCCCCACCCATAGCTCCACCAAATCCTGGTCCGTCAAAGCTAGGGCGCTCCTGACCCGTGCCAGGAGCTGGCCTGAATCCTTCACGCTGGCGCGTGTAGTCAAGCTCTGATTCTGCTCGCTGTGAAGTTGGTGCACCACCTGCTAGCACTCCCTCTAGTTCGCCCATGTAGTAGTCCATGGCGATCTTGTCCATCTCGTCAGGAGATGAACCACGGTTAGCTGCCTGGATGATAGGCATGTAGCCCTGTTCTGCCAGGTCTGCCCACTCTGTACGTCCTACGTCTCCACGTAGACGATCCTGAATGCTGGGCTGGAACACAGTCTCGCCCTTGGTATTCACGGACTCAGAGGCTGCGTTGTTCTGAAGTGCAGCCCAGGCCTCAATAGGGTTCCCCTCGCCCTGTGACAGAGCCTCAGCCAGAGGCCCCTGGATTGCTGGATTGGCCTGGAAGAAAGCATCCTGATCGAACTGCCCAGCGTCAGGGTTCTGAAGGTTGTACATCTGAGGCAGTAGATACTCAGGTGTAGGACCATACACGTCCCACATCTGATCGCTTACCTGCTTGTTAGGATAACCCTGGTAAGGGTTGTAGTCCTGCCCAACCATCTGAGCGATCATGTTGGGATCGTAGTCAGGGGCACCACCGCCCATCTGACCACCCATCTGACTCATGGCGCCCATTGGGCCACCCATCTGTCCACTGCCGCCCTGCATCAACTGCATGGCCTGCATTGGAGAGAGGCCCATCTGGCGCGCGACTGTCATGGGATCGTTGCCAGGGTAAGCCTGGTCAGGAAAGAAGAATCCGTCTGGCATGTCAGCCCGTCAGTCCGATCAGACCAATCTGCCCTAGCAGACTGGCGTATGCGTTCTCCAGGTTGCCCAGAGAACTTGCCTTGATTGCAGCGCCCATGCTTCCTGCATCACGCTGTGCTCCACCCATGGCCTGGGCCAGCTGGGTGTTGTACATGTTGCCTGAGTTCTGGAGGAAGCTGGTGCCTGCGTTGCCCTGTCCGACAGCAGCTAGGATTGCTGCTAGCTCAGGCGATCCCTGGCTCCCTGCGCCCTGCCCTCGGAGGTCACGCTGTAGCCCTGCGCCAACGCCACTATACTGGCTGCGCATCTGACCACCAATGTCTGAGAGCTGCTTGCCGTAGCCAGCATTCAAAGCACGGTTGTCTGCGAAAGTCTTGCCGATGTCAGCGCCATACTGCTTGTTGTACTGACCCAGCAGAGGAATGGCCTTGCCACGTGCGCCCTGGAGCTGCTTCGTTAGAGCAGCCTTACGCTGGGCTAGCTCACGCTGCTTGCGCTTCTCCTCCTCGATGAGGAACTTCTCATACGCAGAAGGCCCACCGCCTCCACCGCCCCCACCACCATAGCCGCCTCCACCGCCGCCTGAACGACCACCACCGCCCCCAAAGCCACCGACCTGGCCCTGCATTGAGCCGTAGGGAATGTACTGCCAAGGTGGGTTCTCCCTCTTAGCTTGCCTGATGATACGAGGCGTGGTACGCGATGCACCACCTGAGCGTGGGTTACCTGGTCGGGTTGTCGTGCGCCCCTGGGCGCCTACGGGAATAGCCATGTCAGATTCCGATGCCCTTCAGAGCCGAGGCAATCTGGGCCTGGGCTGCGTACTGCTCTCCATACAGGTTGGATAGGGTCATAGCCAGCTCGTCAGAGCTTCCCCTAGCTCCGAATGTCAGACCCTGCTGCTCCAGCTGGTAGTCCCTCTGAAGGTTGCGCTGGCCTGCTAGACGATCAATGGCGTAACGCTTTAGAGCATCCCTGTAGATGCCCGACCTGAACGTTCCCCTGTTGATGTAGCTGCTTGGCAGCTGCTCACGGACACGACCCTGCTGAGTGTCGAAGTCCTGAGTCCTGTCGTTGTACGCCTGTCCAGCCAGGTTGCGCTGGTACTGAGTCTTGGCCTGATTCTGGAGATTGGTCGTACGCGCGTTAGACCTACCCTGCTGGTAAGACCTCAGCTGCTCAGGGCCAATGGTTGATACGGAGAATGCCATCTGCTAATACCTGCGCTTCGTCTCAGCCTAGAGGCTCAAACTTGAGCCACGTGCGTGCAGTTGAGAGGTTCTCTGCCGTTGTACTTGCAGCACAGACGCGAATAACGTCTCCCTTCTTCACTCGCTCCATGATGGGAACCACGGCACGCAGACCACCAGCAGTGTTGTGATAACCATGAGTGAGCCAGTTCTCTGTGGCTGCACCGTTGATAGAGAACCCCAATGTACGAATAGGAATTGAAGCTGAACCTGCGGTTACGAAGGTAACAGCTCCGTACATCATCCAGGAATCAAACTCTTGAGGAACCTGAACGTGGACCGTCGTAGAGCGATAGAGGCTATAGGGGTCGCCAGTGTCAGGCGGACCAGGGGTCACGACCATGGGAACAACCGACGCGGTGAAACCCGTACCCATAGCAAACGTGCCACTGAACCTAAGACCAACGTGTGGGTAGAACAGGCTCCCCTGAAGACTGCTGAATGAGTCCTTCAGTGGCCTCAGGTCGTTGGTCTGAAAGTCGTTAGGCCTTGGCCAGCGCCAGCCCAGGCGCAGGTGAGCCAGAGGCATCAGACAGGTACTTCCATGATAATGAACTGGTGCCTATCGTTGCCATCGCAACGCACGGCGCCAGCGCCAGACACACGCCTAGCACGTAGACCGTACGTGTGTGCACCAACGCCTAGACCAGCGATCGTTACTCCACCTGCGTGTGAATGGTGCTCGCTAACTGTGTTGTAGGCGAACTTGCCTGCCACGAAGTCAGAGCCAGCTGCATCAACCCTAACAGCGAACTCAGCCACCGTAGAAGGAGCGGTCACAGAGAAGCCCGATCCTAGGTAGATGACCAGGATGCTGGTGGTGCCACTGGGCTGACGCTTTGTGTGCGACAGCGTATACTGGCCTCCTACTGAGGGCCAGTTGGTGAAAGTTCCTAGCGTCAGGTCAGACGTACCACCAGGCGTGAACTGTGACTGCTCAACAGAAGGTCCACGATCCACGTAAGCCTTGCGAGCGAACTGATTGTCAGAGCTGGGGTCCGTTGGAGGACCTGAAGGAATGGCCGTGAAGACGCGCGAAGCATCTGCATGGATCACCTGGTTGTTGATGAAGTTCACCAGGTCCTGGAAGTTCTTGTTGGCCTCTGACGACTTGATGTCGGTCAGAGCTGCGAACGTATGCTGCACAGATGCTGTAGCCATCAGTTCCTAATCCTTCGTGGGATCCACTTCATAATCAGACCGTGGACACGCCAATCCTGACCCTTGGTGTTGTTCTCGAACTTTAGAGCACGGGCGATGCCACCTGAAAGAGGCACTCCCCTGAGGGCAATAGCCTTCTCTCCACCCAGCGACTGCTCAGCAGCCCACTGCTCATCGTCCCACTCTGTCGCAGGATCGTCCCAGACACCTGTCTCTGCATCTGCTGAAGTGATGAACTCAAACTGCTTGAAGACCCTTGTAGGGTCGTAATCCCTGAAGACCTTGACCACAGTCTTCTGATCTGCGCCTGCGCGCATGACGACTACAGGACGCTTCCAACGCTTCTTCATTGCACTGTTGTTGGCGTCAAACCAGCGAGTCGTGTACCAGGAGGTAATAGCGGCCTCCTCGCGATGGAAGCCCAGCCAGGCTCCATTGACCATCGTCCACACTAGACCAGCAGAATCCGTGAACAGAGGCGTCAGCTCCGTCTGCTCATCAAACTGTGGGTTGGCAACGATAGCACCATCAATGCCGTTCTTCACGGTCATGCTGAAGATGTGACCAAAGAACCCCTCGGTGTCGATGAAGATTCCGCCTAGCGTTCCTCCACCCTCCGTAGCTGAGCCTACCACCATCTGAGATGAACTGTTGAAGATGCTGGTGGTTCCAGCCTCTGTTACAGTCTCGTGCAGCGTCCAGTCCAAGATGCCACGCTTACGATAATAGACGTTCATTACCTTGTTGCCAGCACCATCATTAACGTCGAACGTGATCTTGATTCCAAGAGCAGGGCTATCGTTAGGTAGAGGTAGAGTAGAATCCAGGAACAGCTCATTGGTGCCGTTCGTAGACCAGTTGAAGTCAATCGTGCCACTGTCCATGAGGACGACGTACCACGAGCGACCACCAGCGGCTGACTGCCACTTGGATCCCATAGACTCACCGAAGTTGAATCCACCAGCGTTGGTGCTGTTCCAGTCCTCGCGATAGGCCTCGAACTGAATCTCAATATCGGTCGTGATGTCGTGGCTAGCAGCATCTGGAGTCGTGGCAGCAGGAGGATTGGCTGACGTTCCTAGCTCTGGCATCAGCTTCATAGAGACAGGAGAGAATGCCTGCTCATCTAGGAACAATCCTTCAACGTCAAACTCGTAGAGCAGGTTGGCGCCTGCGCCTCCGTTGAGGCCACCTAGCAGGTGTAGGTCGCCACCATCTGATCCAGCATGTACCCACCAACCAAACCCTGTCCTGGTGTGGACTGTCCAACTACCCTTCTTACCTGAGTCAGGCTGATAGATGAGGCTCAGGAACTGACCAGAGTAAGGTCCTGCTGAGGCCGAGGGCACGCTGACCCATAGACGCTCACGATGGAACTCTACGATGCTCTGGAATGAGAACTGAGAGTTCAGTAGTCCGTCGTCAATCAGACGATAGAGCGGCTCGAAGATCCACTCAAAGGTCCTACCGTCGTACCTCCAAGCCCCCGTGTCCTTGTCATAGAAGTAGACCTCCTGCTCTGTGGTAACCACAGCCCAACGGCTTGAGCAGCCAACCTTCTTGGTCAGGTTCTCTACCTGGAAGTTGGCAGGAGGATCACCAGAAATGGCATAGACGGCCTTGTCCTTGAAGACCAGTAGGCGGTCACCGAAGGGGATTAGAGCACGGATGAAGCCGCTCTCGTCATCTGGATCCAGGTCGATAAAGTCGTTGGTACGCCAGTCCTGCCCTGCTCCAGGGTGGCTCCAGCGAACCCTAGAGTTGTGACTAGGACCCACAGCCTCGATCACGCCACCAGCCCACATGACCTCCTTGTGGGTGGCGATAGTACGACACTGAGGGTAGTTACCGTTGTTGGGGGCGGTCAGGTCGTCGTTGTAGTTTCCTACTGCGGTCGTCAGCTGAGTAGCTAGACCCGTGCCTGTCCAGGTGTATGGCACCTGAATACCAGGTGGCAGCATGTAGAGGACGTTGCGAAACTCCTGGAACTCGGTGCGCCCAGAGCCACCGAACAGGCGGATCACGTCAATCCACTCAGTACCACCCCAGCGCCTGACCTGGCCATTGCGAGCCACCAGGATGTGACGCACGAGTGAGTCGTCTACGTACGTGTAGCCGCTGTCGGGGAAGCTGTTGGACTCCTTCAACGTTCCAACACCTGCGGCAGCGTCGTCTGCTGCTACTTGTGCCCAGGTGGCCGTAGAGGCACCAGCAGCTGCGGACACGATGACGAACGTACCATCGTACGCGTTGTCAGCGAAGTTTACGATGTACTGCTGACCTGGCACCAGACCACCATTAACGTCACCGTTCAGGGGGTCTAGGCCTACAGCTGTCACCACGTTGGTGGTACGGCTGGCGCCTGTAGCAGTTACAACGCGCACCGTCTCGCGGTCAATGAAAGGCCTGATGCCTCGGCGTACACCGAAGCCACCACGCCTATCAATGTCCACGTCCTGAAGGTCGGCAGACTCGTTATCGGCCAGGTTGTAGAGGTCGTCCTTCAGGTTCAGGCCACCAGTGAAGTCCCTCTGCTCCTCAATCTCTACAGGAACACGCCTAGCCACCCTACCAGGAGGAGCGACTGTCGTGACCATCAGTGAACCTCCCAATCGAACCTAGGGCGCGCGAAGCGCTGCATGGCATCTGGAGGGGTTCCACCACCAATGACCAGAGGCTGAGCGTAAGGAGTGATGACCAGACGACGCCTGAACTCATTCAGCTCGTCTGAGAACTGACGCTCGAAAGTTGCTCCAAGAACGTCGTCCTCCTGCTGGTAGTAAGCCTTGGACATGCACCATAGAGCAACAGTGTTGTGCAGCTCGTCAGGCATGTCAGGCACGCCACCAGCGCCATCTGAAACCCAATCAGCTGGCTGCTTGTAACCGTTCACGTTGAACGTGTACTCGATGTCAGCGGCTGGGTAGAACAGGATGCTGCCAGCCCACTCAGAGAAATACATAGGACGCCCTAGAGCACCAGGGCGCATGGAGAGCTGATCGTTGATCGTCTCGTGTCCAACCCAAACGAGCGGTGGGAATGCCACCGCTGGCGTGTGATTGATGGAACTGATCTGATCCAGGTCGGTAGCGATGTCGTCCTTGATTACAGACGACGCGTTAGCGTCCAGGGTTAGAGGATAGGTGACCTCGTAGAAAGGCCAACGAGGCTCAGCACGCTCAATGCGTCGTGAGCCTTCCCTAGCAAAGGTGTCGATGACCACATCGGGCAGGTCTTCGACCTCTAGGTCAAGATGCAGCCGTACGTAGTCCCTGATCTGCTGTAGGCTGAGGGCCATTCGTCGCTGCTACCTTCTTCATGTGACCTGCGCAATAGCGCTCGGGGTTCGGCTTGTTCTTGACGGGCCAACTCATGCACTGAGCTTCCCCAGCAACCCACTGGCAATGGCGCTCATCGGGGGTCCACTCAGGCTTGTGTTCTCCACCAGCGATCAGGCGCATTCCCTGAGTAGCCAGCTGTGCACCCCTGCCACCAGAAGCAGCAGGGGACACACCTGGGTAGTAGCCAGCCTGGAGTGAGGTTCCAGAGCGACTAACTAGGGCCTGATCCATCAGTGTCCTAGAAGGAGTACATTGACTGAGTGGGTGGTCATGTTGGCGGCTGCTGCCACCTGAGTGCCCGCACCTGCTCCCACTCCACCTGCGGCGAGAAACGCCGCGAGCGTTGGAGCACTAGGTGTTCCACCCAGGCGGACGCTTAGACCACCTGCTGCGTCGGTCGGTCCTACGGGGTCAACCAGAATTGCGTTGATCGTGTCGAGGCCGACAGAAGCCTTGGGGATGGTGTCGCCACCCGTGGCATATGAGGAGCTGAACGTCAGCGTTCCCTTGACGCCGCGAAGCATGTCCCCATCGCCGTTAGGCGACGGCATGCTGAACTCAGCCTGGTCTGCGAAAGAGCCAGAAGCTCGTGCAAAGGTGCATGCACCCATGTGTTAGTACCTCAGGCCGTGATGAGTCCGAGGTCGATCAGCGCAGCGTGGATTGCTGCTGCGGTGACTACGACACCCGTGATTGGTGGCTGAGCGCTCGTCAGGGGGCCTCCTGTTACAGAGGCTGCCAGCTGACGCTCAAGGATGTGGATAGGACTCTTGCTCGTATCTGCTGCTGCCATGTTCTTACCTCAAGTGGTGATGTAACCTAGGAGGACCAGGGCTGCGTGGATACCAGCGTCACTCACAGCAACGCCTGTGATAGGCGGACGGACGCTTGAAGGACCCGTTGCTGCCGCGATACGGCGCTCCATGAAGTGCACTGGACTCCTGCTGGTGTCTGCTGCTGCCATGTATTTCTCCTTGAGAGAAAGGGGGGCCGAAGCCCCCCGATCAATCAGACGGCGGTCTTGTTCTGGAGAACGCTGTGACGCTTGCGGTTAGAGATGCCCAGTTCTCCCATGAGGAGGATCTGTGCGTAGCGAGCGTTCTGGTTCTCAGGACGGACGAACGGCGTGCTCTTGAACCACACATCGGCATGGCCCGTCAGGCGCAGGTACTTGCTGTTGAGCATGTACATGGTGTTCGCCTGGCAGTACACGTCGTAGGTGACTGGAGCTGCGTGGAACACGAGGTTCTCGAAACCAGCGTCGGCCGTCTTGGTGTCCGTGTACCTCAGGTTGTCCTGGAGCAGTGAGTTGTACTTCTCGTACAGCGCCTGCGTGGTCAGAACAACGTTAGGCCTGTCGTTACCGACTGAGGCCGTGTTGTACGAGTTCTCCATACGGCTCTTGGTTAGAACCTCTGCGGTGGTATTGATGTTGGACTGCCACCACGTCTGAACTGCGGGGTCGATGCCACCAACTGCCGTGGCGTTCTGACCCACTAGGTGAGCCAGGCCAAGGAAGTTCTTGCCACCATTGCCCGTTCCATCGAGGAAGAACATGGAGTCAAGCTGCTCCAGGATCGTCTCCTCGGTCTGCATCGTCTTGGCCTCTAGAAGGTCAATGACCTCCTGCTCGGAGTTGTTGATGGCCTCCTCACGGCCAGAGATGCTGATGGAAGCTGCGTACTCCTTCCACGTAAACTCGGCGGCTGACATGCCGTCCTGAGGCGTGGTTGGGATTACGTCGTAGCCAGCGTAAGAGCCTGCCGTGGTGTTCTGTGCGTAGATGAGAGGCAGAACAATGGTCGTACCACCAGCGATGGTGCGAATCTGTCCAGCCTGCTTCAGGAAGAACACCAGAGGACGTGCCGAGAAGACGTTATCCTCTAGCTTGGGCAGGTAATTCTTCAGCGTCGTAGCGACAACCGCATCGAAGTCTGCGAATGCCATTAGGCTGTTTCCTATTCGGGGTTAGTTGAGTTGATCACATACCGTGCTGTTGCTTGGACAGTGCCCACGCCTCGCGGAGCGAGGTAGGTGCAGCTCCACTGCCTGGCGATACAGAGCCACGCTGAGTGTTACTCTGATCATGCACCTGGCCAGCTGCGAGTGCAGCCTGACGACGCTGTTCGGCAGCTACGGAATCCTGCTGGTCCTTCAGGACCTTCTGAGCCTGTAGCACCTGATGTGCCACTGTCAGGGTGGTCCCATTATCCCTAGCGAAAGCCGCTAGAGCATACGGATCAGCGTTTGGATCCTGCTGTCGAATTGCAGCAATCTCGTTCTGCATCATCTGACGTGCGTACTGTTCCTGCTGCTGAGTCACCTGAGCCTGTAGATCACGCAGCTGTCGCTGCTCCTCACTACGCTCAACTGGCGCCAGAGCATTGTCGGGATCGAAGTCGTAGACCTCGGCTAGCTCCCTTAGTGTCTGCTGTGGATTCTGTTCCAGAGCAGCTACCAGGAGGTCTGCCTGCTGTAGACGACGCCTTTCCTCGGCTAGCTCCTGCGTCTTCTGGGTGTAATCCCTACCCATCATAATGCCGTTGACGGCCTCACGGAAGGGCAGTTCTACATCGTTCCCACTGACCTTGATCTTTACCAGGTGATCCCCGTACTGATCAACCTCCAGGTAAGGAGGCGGAGCAGGTGTTCCCCCTTCTGCACCAGGCTCAGGGGCAGAACCCTCAGGAGCAGGTGGAGCCTCTGGAGTACCAGACTCAGGAGGCGGGGTAGATGGGGTTGCTTCTCCCTGTGCTGGCTCTGAGCCAGTAGGAGGAGGCAGAGTGCTAAAGATGTCAGTCATTACGCTCCATCACGTGTGTTCGTTGACTTGCACGCGAGGCAACACAGAAGCTCTAACTCAAGAGTCCCCGAACGGTTGCTCTCTACATATCACTGATCAGGTGTCTCATCAAGGAACGAATGCGTTCCAGAACGCCCACTGATCATCTACGAAGTTGTTGTTAGCTGAGGCTCCAGCGTAGTGCGCCACCAGCTCATCGAACGTCTCACGGTCGCTGACCTGGACAGGACGAGGACCACCGTTCAGAGCGTGCCAGCGAGTGCCAACCAGATCAACATAGCCACTTGAAGGGTTGGGGATGTGCTCGAAGTCAGCGGCTACCACGATTGGGCCGCCAATGCCATTACGAACCTCGGCGTACTTCAAGTTCTGACCACCAGGGTTCAGACGACCAATCTCTAGACGCTTGGTGGTGGCAAACATGGTTACAGGGCCAGCAGCGTCTACGATTGGAGAACCGATGTTTACCCAGCTCTGGCCGTTGTCAAACGATTCCATGTAGGTGAAGATGCTGTTGCCAGCACCATCATCAGCGTCCATCGTCCAACGAATGAAGTGCTCTGAGCCGTCCACAAAGCCTGTGGCAACAGACTCAGGCCCAACGCCTGTCAGCGTTCCATCCACGGACGCGAAACACCTAATGGTGTTGTTGGGGTGAACACTGAAAGTCCACTTGAGGCTGGGTGGGGCGTCAGTGTGATTACCGTGGTTGATGATCCAGTGAGTGGCAGCTGGAGTCCAGTCAGCCAGACTCACCTTGACACGCACATCAATATCGCCTGTGATGGCAAGTGCAGCGGTGTTAGGCGAGTAGACAAGGACAGAGCTGGTAGCCCAGCTAGCAGGTACTGCACCCTGGTTGAGACGCCAGCCAGATAGCAGAACGCTGTCAGGAACGCTCTGGTTGGGACCAATTCCTAGGACGTTTGGTGCATCAAAGCGCACGTCAGAAACAATGGTCCCATTGAGTCCACCAGTCTTTACTTGAGCACGATAGAAGTTAGCTCCCGCCTGTCGAGCGACGAACCCAACTGCACCATCTCCACCGAGCACGCTCTGAATGGTTACGTTAGTGATGGCCTCCTCACCAGCCACCGACTGAACAGCGCCCAGCTGGACCCAATCACCCTGGTCAATTGTGGTAGCCGTGTAGAAGGTGCAAGTCCTGTTGCCAGCGTTTGTGGTGTCAATGTCCATGGCCACAGCGTGACGAGAGCCATCGGCAAAGCCGACAGCCGCCGAAGACGTGAAGACACGCTCTAGCGCGCCATTGGGGCTATAGGCACCAATCAGGTTTCCCGTAGCGCTGATCTGAAAGAGCCATGCACGAAGACTGAACAGAATCTCCCACTTAGACATCAGGGTTGAGACTCCGTAGGCAGCAGCGCTCCAATCATCCATAGACAGGTCAACTGCAACAAAGATTCTGTCTGAAATGTGTGGAAAGATTGCCTCGCTGACGAGGTAGGACGTGCCAAACCCGTCCATCCTCATGGAGATGTCGCCCGCGCGATAGCGCTGGAGCAAAGCCGTGCCCGACTTCTCCACGCCAGGGAACTCAGCTGCCAGCTTGACAGCGATGTCGTCGTTTACTGTAACCATCAGCCCATCATTGCTCCCTCTGGCAGCTCGTTGCCTGGGATGCCTGCTGAGTTCTCAAAGCCTCCACCCATAGGTGCGCCCTGAGGTCCGCCTACGCCACCCATCTCGCCCTCCATGCCAGGCTGCATTGGCATGCCTGTCATGGGATCGACCATGGGCTGCACTACGAACTTGGTTGGGTCCTTGACGCCGAAGCCCTCACGCAGCACGTGCTCTGCGAGCATAGCTGGGTCGATGACTCCCAGGTCAATGAACGGCTGCATAGCCTCCATTAGAGCAACTGCCGTCTGACGCCTGACCGTCTCGTTCTGAGGCTGCGTTGAACCAGCCTCTACCTCGAAGTCGAACTCTCCCTTGATGTCCTCGTGGTCGTAAGGGATCCAGTAGATAGCCTGGTCAGGGCCTACAATGCGAGCAACCTGAGTGCTCTGCATGAACTCCTGCTGGAGCTGGATGACCCTACGGGCTACCCGAGCGATGGACTTCTCGATCTGAGCCAGCTTCTCAGCACTACGTGCAGACACGTTGTCCTGGATGATGCTGGCCTCAGTTGCCGTACGCCTCGTCTCTGGGACCTGACCACGCTGATACTCAGAGATTCCAGACACGTCACCGATGTCCTTCTCGATGGTGTCTGAGTGCTCGAACAGCTCAGGTGGAACAGGGATCTGTGGCATGGCTGCCACGACCTGGTTCAGGTCAGCACCCTCGTCTGCTACGAAGACGACTGTGTTGTCCACGTTTGACTCTAGGGCCTGGCGACCCTGCGCGTCGAAAGCGCCAGCTCGGGCCAGCGTCTTCCTAGCAAACTTCTGGCGCACCTGAATGCCGATTGAACGAGTCTTGTTCAGCTCGTTGACCAATGGCTCAATAGCCTCTAGGTCGCCCATGGGGTAGAAGTAGTCAGGAACGTCGTAGTTCCTGATCATCACGAATGGCTGACCAAATGGGAATGGGCAAGGCTGGGGTTCTACCAGGAACTGCTCTGATCCCTCGGCGCACACAGCCATGGTGTTGCGCTTGATGTCGTACCACTCGTAGATGGTGACGCGCTGATCCTCTGGGTCCTGGTTGCCACGCAGCATCATTCGACGCTGCTGCTCCCTGAACTGATCAGCGTGCATGTCAGACTGCACAGACAGGCGCACTGACTGCTTGTAGCGCTTGTCCTTACGCACGTCCTCCAGAGGACGAATGATGCGCTGGCAGATCCAGCGAGCATCGTCCATGCCCGTGGCCTCTGGGTCTACGTAGATGTCCCAGGGGCTGACACGCTCGATGAAGGGCTGGTCTTCGGCAATGACGATCTTAGCCTCAGGGAGGGCCTGAGTGATTTCGTCGTTGTCGGGCACATCTCCAGCCATAGCAGGGTTCTCTGCTGCGAAGGAGTCAGCCTGGCCGACCGCCTCCTCATACATTTCTGACTTCTCATCGTCCTCGTAAGGAGCTTCCTGTTCCTTGTACCTGTAGCCGCACTTTACCCAACCATGGCCGATGAGGAGGTAGTCCTTGACCGCTAGCCTGAACTGGTCCTGGAAGTTGAAATGCTTCCAGTTGAAATTGGTGATGACCTCGGTGAGGACAGCCCTGTCCTCGTCCAGAGGGTCATTAGGCAGTACAGTGATCTTAGGGTAGTTAACTGAGACTGAGGGATAGATGACATTGATCGTGCCGAAGGCGACGTTGACAACGACCCTATCTTCCTTGGTCTGGACTGTCGGGAGGGTCTTACCTCGATAGAGGTCAACCATTCGCTCCCAAAGTGCATCATACTGATGCTGCTGGCGGAAGGACTTGGCGCGCTCCAGCTCGTGCTTGTACCACTTGATGTAGGACTTCTTGGAACGGGCCATCAGTCACCTTACTTAGGCGCGCGATCGTATGACATTCCAGCGGCGTCCATCTCTGCGCGCTGGCGGCGGTCCAGCTCCCACTTAGACGGACCCTTCCACCACTCGGGGATCGCAACGCCCAAAGAGCTGGAACCGTCTCGCCAGCCTTCTAGCTTGCAGGGAAGACACGCACGCTCAGCATGCTCGCATCCCTGGTTCACTTGGCGTTGACGCCTCGGTTCAGGCCCTGAGGTCCACCAGGGCGAGCAACGCTACCCGTGCCACCACCAGCAGGCTTGTTCTGCTTGTAGCCAGGACGCGGCGTCTTGCCGTTCACTGACTGAACAGAACCTGCGCCAGCAGGCTTGTTGTTGTTGCGCGTGCCTGGACGAGGGTTGCCATTGCGAACGGTCTTGCTGTTGCCGTTGGTCTGCCTAGGCGTAAACGGCTTGGTGTTGTCTCGATACATAGGAATCCCTGTTTAGAGGTACGTACTCTCTGTCTATTCAGCCTGCGTGTCTCAGCGAAAGTCGGACCTGATGTTATGGAGGCCCAGAGGGACAGGCTCCTCGGGGCGGCGCTCTAGCTCCTTGGCCTTACCAACCCACCAATCCATCGTCCAACGATCGTCCTTCTTCTCCTGATCGTCCTCCTGCCACGTGTAGGAGAGCATCTGAACGGCGATGGCTAGAGCCATGACCCTATCGTCGTGAGGACTACCATGAGTCTTTACAAGACCACCCGTAGTGTACTCACGGATGTAGGTCCTCAGCTCGGCCAGGGTCGCTGTATCCCTGATGTCGATGGTGCCGTCGCGCAGCGCGGCGTTGAGGTCGTCAATCATCTTGGGCTTGGACACCTTGTTGGTGTGCCAGCCGAACTGTGGAGCAAACCCTTCAGTGATCTGACCCACGATCCTGCGCCTAAAGATCCTGGGGTACTTGTGCCTGCGCAGCGAACCAACGGTCACGTGGCCGTGGTTGTTAATCTCGACGCCGATCAGGGCGGTGTTGTAGTAGCGACCCAGGAGCGCAAGCTGCTCACCAAAGAGGTCAGGATCGGTGTGATCGTGCCACGTGGCTGCCAGCATGCCAGTACGAGCATCAAGAACCATAGCAGCAGAATAATCGCCATGCTCCAGCCCCTCGGCAACGTCTGCTCCAATGACGTAGGAGTGTCCACTCAGCTTCTCCTGAAAGATGTGTACTGGCCCCTCAGGGGGCCAGGCGGTTGACTCTTGGAGCAGGATAGCCATTAGCGCTTCCTACTTCGTCCGCTCGGAGAGCGACTGCTCGTGGCCTTAGTAGCCTTCTTCTTACCCTTAGCAATCTTGCCACCGTACTTCCGATCCCACCTGGCGGCGATCTTAGGCTCATTGGCGTGCATGTAGGCACGCTGAGCCTTGCTCTTGTAGGGCATCAGTTCTCCCTGCGCTGCCCCTTGATTTCACGCTGAGCCTTGTCAGCCCATGAACGTGCCTGAGTGTCCAGCTTCGTTCGCTCCTGCCTGATCTTGGCAGACTTGTCGTGCTTGGCCTGAAGACGTTCCTTGCTCACTGTTCGTTCCTCACACTGCTGCACGTCATCACTTCTTCGTTCCCTTCCCGCCCTGGTCACGCTGCTTCTCAATCTCAGCAGCCCTCTTGTCTACCTTGTCCTTGACCTCACGCTTCATGTCACGCGAAGACTTGCCTGGCTCGTACTTCTTGCTCATGCAACTGCTCCTGTCACTAGCATGCCCACCTTGGGCGTTACCGTCCTGTGACCCATCTCCCACAGAACCTCCAGGTCGAAGACAGGGTTACCTGACTTCAGGAAGGCTTCATCTGGGTTGTCTGGGTACTCCTGCGCCAGCTGCCAACTAGGCAGTGTGCGCTTCTTCGTCTCGTACCAATCGTCGTCCCTACCACCAGCGCGCCAGCTGTGGAACATGGTCTTGAACTGGTTCTCACCCGTCTCAGCGCCTAGCCATAGCGTGTGGAAGAAGTTGCCCCAGCCATTAGCCGTAGACAGCCCCGTGATCCTACCACCAACGTCAGCTACTGGCTCGATGGAGGCCCAGGCTTCCTCGGGGTTCTGAAGGAAGGCCCACTCGTCCACAACAACACGATAGCCAGCGAAAGAGCGAGCAGGGTTAGAAGCACTAGGCAGACTAATAAGAGAAGAACCATTGGAGAACGTCAGTGTGCTCTTGGAGTCGCTGGTCAGAGCTGGCCCACGCATGACCAGCCAGTCAGGTAGAAACTGCATCCCGTACTTGGCCTTGTCCAGCAGCAGCTGAGCCTCACGCTCACCCTTGCTGACGAACAGAATCTCACGGTCGGGGTAGAAGAACGCCTCGTGCCAGCAGAACGCCGTGATCCCCGTGCTCCAGCCGATCTGGCGGGCCTTGAGGGTCAGGGAGTACCTGTTGTCCTCCCAATGATCGAATGCCTCATCCTGGGCGTCACGAAGGTCAAACAGCGTACGTCCAACCCCAGGCACCTTGATGCTCCAGTAGTTGCGCATGAACCACTTCTTGTCGGTCCTGCACTTCCTCCAGAGCAGTTCTCGCCTGAGCTTCTCCAGCCGTCCTCGATCATTCGCCTGCAAACGATTCTCCAAAGCCACGCACGTCCCCTAGTAGTAGCCTCAGCTCGTCTGCCAGCTCCTCATCGGACAGCTTCTCCACGTCAGCGTCAGCGGTGACCTGGCGTGGTGGACGTAGCTTCTCCGTCTCCTGGATGTAGAGCTTGGCCGCTTGCACGTCCCCGTCCATGGCAGCCTGATATAGCGTGTCGATGACACCCTGCATGCGCTCCACGGAGAGGTTCTTAGAGTTCGCACGATCCTCCCACTCACGACGGAAGCGACGATCGCCCTTCCAGCCAGACACTGTACCTGGGTCAAGGTCGTGAGCCTTGGCCCAATCCTTGATCGTCTGTACATCACGCTCGCCACGTGGGGTCAGCAGCCAGTCGAGGAACTCGCTCTGGCGCTCAGGGATGACCCAACGGTCACCTTCCTTGCGCCACTTGTTAAGGTCCTCGACATGGGGAACCAGTGCTAGCAGCTTGGTGTGCTCCATCACTAATACACAGCGGCATGTCTCAAATACCTGTAGTGACCAGGGATTGGAGCACATCCGCCCTGGTCCTGAGCTGCGACGATGGTCTATTATTGAGGGGAGAACCTTTAGGAGGAAGGGAGTGGCTTTGGAGCACTCCCCTGGAGGGGGAGTGGCCGCAGGCCCGAGGCTCCAGCCGAGGCTCCAAAGACACCACAAGGAACCATGCTAAGCGAACCAGACATTGGCAAGAGCTTCATTGTCGCCCCCAGGGCGACAGTTCGACAGCTAGCCTGTCCACGCTGTGAAGCAGAACCAGGTATGCGCTGCTGGCGTGTGAAGCAAAGTGGAGCACGCTATCGTGGAGCTACCAACCACATGGAACGAGTGAGGGCTTACCTAGATGCAGAAGTCAGGGCCTGAGTATCTGAGGAACCAGCCTGGGACCTCTCTCACCGTAGAGGAGTGCAGGCTAGTTAGCTGTCCTGAGTGTGGGGCTGAGAGCACCTACAAGTGCACGATGCCAGGCCAGCAGGACAAGAGAGTCCGTCGCCAGAGCAGCAAGCTCCACTGGAAGCGCATCCGCAAGGCCCAGCAGTACAGGATCGAGCACAGGATCTAACGCCTACGGCGTAACCACTGAAGCGGTGAGACGCTCTGAATCTATTAGTGAATCTCTGCTGTTGCTTCGCTACGAAGGACAGTGAGAACCCGCCTGGAGGCTCAGGTTGCTAAGGAGCACTGCCTAGTGCGAGCTAGGAAAGACCTGTAGAGCAGTTTGGCTTGCCAACTTGTGAAGCGCCTGTTCTGAATGGTATGGCTGCGTCTTCGGACAACGCCTTAAGAGGTTCTCAAGTCTGTGAGGCACGGTAACTCATTCCCCGCTATGGGGGTAAACGTCACGTAGCGACGTTCTGCTCGACACGGTGATGGGCATGAGAGCGTGAAGGCCATCCGCAAGGGTGGCCTTCTTCGCGTCTACGACGCAATACCAGCTGAAGCAGACGCGTCCAAGATTAGGTCCGTAGAAGGACCCATTCAGATGGGACCCAAAGAGAGGGACCCAGAAACTCTCGCGCACATGCGTAAGTACCGTTATATATATATACATACGCGCGCCCCCACCCCCCCCCACACCCGTCAACTGGCTCCGACAACCAGCCCTTGCCCTGGATTCTCCCACCAAACTTAGCCAACCTCACGCGCGTGTATACGCGCATACATGCCCACGCTACGTGGGCGTGACGCGCGCCCGTACTAGCTACCACACGCAGGGGTGCATGAGCGTAGAGCTAGACCACGCACGCACGCATGGGCACGGAGACAGCCAGGCTCACGCACGCACAGCGTGCGCCAGCATGGGGATTCACCAGCTGCCCTGCTCAGAACGTTGGAGCACATGTGCCCAAACGCCTGGTCATCCACGCGAGCATGGGCACGTTGTGCCCACGCGCATGAGAGAACTACTACCTGCGAGGAAGCCCAATCGAACACATGTTCCCCTGGTTTGGGCAGTGAGAATGGGTGAGAATGCCCTGGTCAGAGGGTCATTTCCGCCGAAAGAGTTGACGAGGTTGACGAGACGGCCCATAGTGGTGATCGGCAGGTCGGACCGACCGACCGCCAGGAAGGTAGTCCAGTGCTGATCATCCATGTCCCCGAGAACGCCAGCGCTTCTGAGTACCAGGAAGCGCGTGCGACTCTCCAGCTGGCCCTGACCGTCGTCGGCGGGCAGGAAGTCCAGTCCAGCCCCACCAGCCAGCCCTCGGCCGTCGTGAGCGTCAAACCCGCAAGCAAGGGCATCCCTGCCAAGGGCAGCGACGAGGCCAAGGCGCGCATGGCCAAGGCACGGGCAGGCAAGGCTGGCAAGGGCACGTCCAGTGCCCCCAAGGCCAGCGATCGCCTGACCGCTCTGGCCGAGCAGGCTGGCATCGCTGCCACGCCCGCCCCCAAGGCGGCCAAGGCGGCCAAGGTCCCCAGCCAGCGTTACGTGCTCCCCGAGTACGTGGCCGACGCCACGGACGCTGACGAGGAAGCTCTGACAGCGTTCGCCTCACGCCTGGTCGATGACCGCAAGCTCAAGGCGATGGTGCTCTACCTCCAGGGCAAGGCCTCGGCCTCCGAACTGGACGCGATCGCCTCACGGACGGGCACCCTGAAGACTCACGCCGAGCGTGTGGTTGCCAGGGCACGGCGCGGCGAAGACAGCTGACCACCAGAGGATCGCCCGCCCCTACGGGGGCGGGCATTCTCGCGTCTCTAGGGGATCTCATGCCTATCACCATCACCATCACCAGCTCACGCGAGGATGGCTCACACCAGAGCATCACGCGTCACAACCTAGACCAGGGGCACGTGCGAGAGCTGCTAGGCGAGGAACGGCCTCAATGGCTGGCAGAGCGTGGCCGCTCTGGTGGGCCTCACAACCTAGACACATGCGAACAGTGCCGATCGCGTGCCATCGTACGTGCCTACAGGGCCGAACAGTGGGCACGCGAGGATGCTGCGCACTATGCAGAGACTGACGCGCTGATCAATGGCACGTCCAACGCCACGCGGTTCACAAGCTCTGAGGATCGCGTGAGCGAGGCCGAGGTTAGCCTGGCAGTACGTAGGCAGTATGGGCGCATCATCAAACTGGCACGCCATTGCCCAGAGCGTAGAATCCCTGCCCTACACAAGGGCTATCGCGCCATGCAGGCCGAGCTGGTGAACGCTGGCATGCCTCAACAGCACGCGCTGGGCATCGTCTACGGCGTCGGAGCGGATATGCTCTGGTCACGCTGGATGGACGCCAGGCAAGGCGGATTCGTGGTCCGTAGGCATGGTGTGAGCGATAGAGCACGTATCCTCTGGTCTGACCTCGATCACGTGGACAGTCAGGCCATGGTGCGCAACAATGCTGGTGAGTGGAATCTGGACTGATCAGCACAACCTAAGAATCCCTGGCACAACGCCCATGGCTCACGCTGTGGGCGTTTGTCGCGTCCCCTACACAACGATTGGAGCATACCTTGCAGGGCACGCTATTCCCAGAGGCTGCCACAGTACGGACAGCCAGAGGCTGCGCCCAGGTGCTTAGGCGTCTACGCGCAGAATGGCACCTAGACACTGCACAGTTTGCACTAGAGCACAACGGTCAGCAGATCAAGCGCCTAGACCACAGCTCGCGCTCAGTGTTCAAGCTGTACGACCAGCCATTTGTGGTCAAGCTGGACTATGGCGTAGCGCCAGTGCAATCATGGCATGAATGGGCATTCTGGCATGATCGCGTGAAGGGTCACAAGCTAGAACACCTATTTGCCCCTACGCGTGCCATCCATGTTAGTGCATATTGGCACAGCCACAGGCAGTACAGTTCACGTAAGGTGATCACGGACAAGCGTATTTGCGTTATGACCGTGCAAGACTACGTGGATAGTGGGGATAACACGCTTGATAATGAGGAAGATAGGAGGGCTAAGACAGCCTGCATTGACCCCATTAGAAAGGCGTTTAACCTCGCTGATATAGGCACTAATCAGTGCGTGTGGAACGCAAAGCGTGGGCACTGGCAGCTCGTGGACTACGGGCTAGATGGTGCGTGGAGCGGGGGCACACGCAAGCGTGTGACCGAGCGTGACGCTGTGTTCGAGAAAGTGAGAACAACCGAGAATCCCTGGTCACGACCCTGTTGACGAGGTTCGGTAAGCTGGAATCGAGAACGACGAAAGCCCTGCTCACCCTGAGTATGGGCGTACACACACAAGGGGATCACAATGTTTGACCTGTTAGTGTTCATCTGCGCGGCGGCGTTCGTGGTGCTGGGCTTCAGCTTGGCTGTCAGCGTTGTTGTTGGTCGCCTGTTCAGGCGCAACGAGCCTGAGTACCAGCTTCCAGTCAACGGCTTCATCGCTGTTGTGCACGCGTCCTGGTGCAATGCTGACCTGGACGATCCAGGCCCTTGCGTCTGCGACGTGCGTGACGACATGCGCGAGCTGATGGAGCTGAACGACGGCCCCGACCACGAGCATCGCATAACGCTCGTTTCGTACCTGCGTGAGTGCCCGCTCGTCTCATACGTCAGTGCTGATGTGTGGGTCGTTGATGGTGAAGGGCAGGTGCGTCATGCCTAAGGACAAGCAGAAGACAGGCAAGCTGGCGACGACCGTGAGGCGTGCTGACACAGCCAAGGCTGGCAAGCGTTCAGGCCCTTACCAGCGCCCACCGAGGCCCACACGCAGTGTGCAGTTCTACGACGCAAGGTCGCTCAGGCGCCAGCGTCTGGATGGAGCGTTTGGTGCTGCTCCCATCCACATGTGGAACCACCTGATCATCGGCACCAACGGGCGCGAGAAGCTCAACAAGAAGCAACTGAGCGCCATGGCCAAGCGAATCAGGGAAGCCCAGAAGGCTCACCTGTACGAGGAGGAGGAAGCGTCGTGACTGCTTCAGCTGGTATCACGCCAGTGAAGGCGTGGAAGCTCTACCTCAGGCTGGCTATCGCGTGCTGGCTGGTGGTCGGACTGAGCATTGGTTTGGCTCAGCGTCAACCACCCCAACGAGTGGTGGCCTTAGACTTCAACACGTCAGAGCGCATACAAGAGGATGATCCTCTGTGGCGCTGCAAGCAGATGGGTAATCACCAGTGTTACCCAGGGGAGGTCGTGCCATGAACAAGAAGTTCCTACTCGTTCTGTTGCCCGTGCTTGTGCTCTTGGCCGCGTGTCGCTCGTCAGAACCCATTGACGCTGATGGCACAGGCCCTGGTACAGCGTTAGTGCACTGGCAGCAGAACGTTGAGGGCAGTCTTGAGCGACAGATCGAGGTCATCGTCCCTGCACAATTCGCATCTGATGGCAACTTCATGTCAGCTGTGAACGTGGGGATGCAGCAGGCCAACCGCTCGCCCTACATCAACACAGTGCTCAATGTGCCCAACGAACTGCCCACGTCGGGCTGTCTATCCCTGTCACACTGCGTTGTCATCCAGCGTAGAGTGATGAACGGGGGCATCACGGGCTTTGGGTGGGGATCAAGTGGGCACATGTTTGGTCGTGCAGCCATGGTCTGGATTGACAGCAACCCGTGGACGTTGAACGTCCTCAAGACTGCTCTATGCCACGAGCTGTACCACGCTCTAGGCCTGGCGCATTCCAAGGACGGCACTCAAGGCCCATGCCAGAGCGCTGTTGCTACGGACGTGGACCTGGCCAACATCAAGCTGACCACAGCGCACTTCGATCCTGTGTTCAACGGCTTCATGGTCGAGGCTCAGGCCAAGGTCAAGCTCACCCACAGCCACGGTCACACGAGGGCTGAGTACGAGAGGATGGCAAAGCGTGAATCCTCCTAAGTTCAAGCTAGACCTGCCCATGAAGAAGGGTGGGTCTAACGCTGAGAACAAGTACGCTGAGTGGCACAGGCTCAACGGCCAGCCACTCAAGCGTAAGTACAGGCGTCCCAAGGGCTGATGTAAAGCTCCTCTGGGATAGGTGCGTGAGAAAGGTGGTGAGGGCATTGCACACGCGCTGATCTGAACAACTGAATCCGCGAGTACAACCACGAAGACGTAATGGTTGCGCAAGCTTACAAGGGCCAGGGGCCATTGAACCCCTGGCCTTTGTGCTGTCTGCGTACATCAACGGAAAGGGGTGCAGGCAATGGCAAACATGGAGAAGCTCAACGCGGCTCTGCGCTACATCAGGACTCACATGGACCTATGGGATCAGACCACCTGGTTCAAGCCCATCAGTGATGAGTTCACCACGCGCCAGGTCGTAGACATGATCCTGGAGGATCCCTTCGAACCTGCCTGTGGTGTTACTGGTTGCATGGCTGGTCTGGCCTGCTTCCAGAACGGCTACGTGCCCATCTTCAGGGTCACAGGAGACAACGATTGGGCCGCCGTCAACCCAGGCGAGATGGTCGCCAAGCGTGATCCTGAGACGGGTCAGCTAGGCCCACACATGACGACCAAGGATGCTGCTGCTGACATCTTCGAAATCGGCCTCCCTGACGCATCGAGGCTGTTTGACAGCGACAACACGTACGAGGACCTTCAGGAAATGGTCGCTCACCTTGGTGAGCGTGACAGCCTGACCACCTTCAGACATCGTGAAGCTACGTGCAGCTGTGGTGACCCTGACTGTAGCTACGAGGACGAGGACGAAGATACCTACGACGACGTAGACAGCATCTACTGATGCAGAAACGTTATCAGGTGGACTTCTATTCACGTCTACCGAAAGCCAAGGACAAGCCTGTGTGCAGCGTTGTTGTCAAAGCCGAGAGCGCGCTGCACTCACACGATGTCGCCCGTCAGAAGGTGGCAGGGAAGGGAGTCAAGGCAACGCACACAGTAGCCAATCTCGTGAAAGAGGCAGACAATGCCTAACGGACCAGGGTGGCTAGCCGTTCTCGTGGTCATCCTCCTAGCAGTGTTCTTCATCATCCTCTACTGCCCAGACAAGAGCCTGGGCATCTGAGCAAAGGAGCATCCATTGACAACCACCACAGATCCAAAGGTCGCCATCGACTGGCGTCCTCACATCCCCGTAGGCTTTGAAGGGCCTGCGACCACCCCCGTAGAGGCCCTCATCCGCGGACAGAGCGTTCTGTTCGAGGAAGACAAGTGGGTCAAGCAGGCGTGGTTCCAGAACGAGCATCCAGAGGTCGATCCTGAGGATCCCTTCTGCAACGACTGGCAGGTCTGCGCAGCAGGTGCAGTTCTCATGGTGACCGTTGGCGCAGCTCGCAAGACCACGCGCCTCAAGTGGAAGCCACGCAACGATGTCACCGCCCAGGATACGGTCATCAAGGATCGTCACGATGGCATCTCCGACCCTGAGTCCTACGTCAAGGTGTCCTGCCCGATCCCCAAGGACAGTCAGGGATGGGGCATCGTCTGGCCTGACGATGAGGACACTAACGTTCCTGAAGGCTGGGATGTCTACCAGGCCGCCCTGGAGTTCCTGCGTTCGGGCGCCAGCCTGACCTCGAACAGGCCCTGGATCGACGTGCCCACGTTCAACGACAACAACTTCACCGATCGGACCAGCGTGCTCAAGGCGTTCAGCAAGGCCATCGCTCTGGCCGCAGCCGCTGAGGCTGAGGCCAAGGCCGTGCAGGCAGTCACGCAGTCGTTGGTGACCAGCATCACCCACGCTGTGGCTCCTGACCCTCAGGTGGTGCTCAATGCCTGACAAGTGGCAGGTCTTCACTCCGTCAGGCTTCCAGGGGCGCGCTACCAACACCCTGGATGCTCTACGTCAGGCAAAGCGCGTGCTCAAGGACGAGCATCGCTGGACGCAGGGAAACTGGTTCCACAACGACAACCCTGACTTGGACCCTGACGACGCCTACTGCAACAGCTGGGCCGTGTGTGCAGCTGGAGCCATCGGCATCGTGACCATCGGAAACCACTTGGGCAAGGCTTACGGCTCAGGCGAGCCTCCCAAGCTCACGTGGATGTTCGATGAGGACATGTACGAGCAGGATGAGCACTACCAGGTGTACCAGGGTGCTGTTGAGGCTCTGCGCATGGCTGCTCCAGAGTTGGAGGTCTACGTGCCAGAGGACCCTGACGACCCTGACGATGAGCCTTACACGGAGCGTTACGACGACGTTCCCACGTTCAACGACGACGATCGCACGAAGTATCAGGACGTGATCGGCGCCTTTGACAAGGCCATCGCCACCGAAGAAGCCAAGCATCTCGCGTCAGCGTTGACGTGATCCACTCGCGTGGGACGGGGTGTCCAGATCCCCTGCGCCCCGTCCTACGTGTCTACCCACCAAGAAGGAGCATCAAGTGTCAAACACCTACATCGAGGCATTAGAGGGAACGCGTCAGCGCTACCTCCCGCCTGGCATCGAGAAGCATCCTGAGACTGTCGTGGAGGCCCTCAAGGCCGCCAAGGCAGCGACCGTCCAAGAAGGCATCTGGTGCAAGGGTGAGTGGTTCCAGAACCCACACCCCGAGGTTGACCCTCAGAACGCCTTCTGCAACGACTGGCAGGCTTGTGCTCAGGGCCTGATCGCCAGCGTCACCCTGGGCAACCTGTACTCCAACCTGGGCACCGACGATGATCCTTATGGGGTCTGGCGCTTCGCAGACTGGAGCGTGGAGGCAGAGCAGGGCACGGAGGTTGCGGAGTGGAGCGTGCTTTACCAGGACACCGTGAGAGAGGTAGAGCGCACGCTAATTGAGCGCGCCCAAAGGAACAATGGTGATTCCTGGGCACGCTCTATCCCCAGCTTCAACGACGACTACGGCACCACGCGTGACGATGTGGTTGAGCTGTTCCAGGAAACCATCGACCGTCTGGAGGGCAACGCGCCCTCCCCTTTAGGCGATTCTTCCGAAGGGGGCTGAACCGTGTTCAACGTAGCCTTGGCGCGTAAGGCGCTCAAGTGGATCAACAACCACCCCCAGGAGTGGGACCAGGGCAACTGGCGCTGTCAGTCAGGGATGTGCTTTGCTGGCATCGTTGACCAGATCGCTGGTGGTCAGTGGGCGGTGCAGCCACCTACGGGACGCATGGTAGACGTGTATCTCGTCGCCAATCAGGCGGATGAGGACGCGGCCTTGCGCATCAGAAACTTCGGTGAGCATCGCGTGGTCACTGCGGCCGACAGAGCCAGTCGTCTGTTGGGCATCTATCCGCTCAACCCTCTGGACATCGACCTCTACTCGGCAGGCAATTCGCTTGAGGACCTTGAGCGATACGTTGACGCCTATGAGGCACACAACGAGGGTGACGCTGAGACGGCTTCTCAGCTGGTGTACCAGGAGCTGATGACATGAGTGGCGAACTCATCAGCGTGATCGTCCTGGTCGGACTGATCGTGGGTGCACTGACGTTCTTCCTGTCTGACGACTGGAGGTACATCGTTACAATCGTGTTCCTGGCCATCGCCTTAGGCACGTTTGTGTTCTTCGTGAACGGCTGGCTGTTCATGCTGGCCGTTGGTAACCTAGGCCTGAAGTTCGGCTATTGGGATTCTGCTTTCACAGCAGGATTGCTTGGCGCCTGCTTCACTGGCGTGGGTGGCAGCATCAAGGCTGCATCACGATGAGCGACATCAGCCAACAACAGTTCAAGACACGAACCTTGATCGCAGAGATTGAGGGGCGCGTCAAGGCAGGCGAACGTCGCCTGGATGAGAGAGGGCCAAGCGATTGGTTCGAGCTTGTCGAGCTTGACGACTTCGTGTTTCACGCGTGCAGCAAGTGTGTGCTGGGCTGGGTCTATCAGGGCGAAGACCCCCAGCGCAGTGGGTTCTGGCACGGTGTCAGAGCGTTAGGGATAGCGCCGCAGGAATCGTGGCGCTTCGGGTTTGACACTGGACCCGACGATCCCTGGACGCATGAGAACCTGCTTGCTGCCGCATGGAGGCGGACCATCAACCATCGCCGCGGGTTGGTGGCCTCGGCCTCCTGACGCCCATCAGTGGGACGGGAGGGTGATGGGGCCTTCCCGTCCTACTGGTGAAGGGAAATCATGTCTGACTACTTCAACCATCGTAGACGTAATGCGCAGCTCAGCTGGTGGCAACGAACGGACAGTTGGGGTGATCCCGTGTGGGTTCGCTACCTGCTGCTCATGGCCCTGGTCCTGTTCTGCGCGTTCGGCTACTACTACAACGCCATACTGCACTAAGGAAGGGGCAATCATGGCAGAGCTATTCGTAATCTTACTCCTCGCAGTCATCATCTACATAGGGTGGTGGGCTTGTAAGGACGAGCACAAGGACAAGCCTGGTTGGTTCAAGGAGGTCTGATGCCTGACAACGAGATACTCAGTACCACTGTACAGTGGCAAGACCGAGCGCTTCTCGCTGAGGCCAGTGAGTTAGACCTGATGAGAACACTCGCTGCGCTACGCAAGGAGAACGATCAGCTCAAGAGGCGACTAGCCTCGTCTGAAGCTGAGCTGAACGTAGCCGTAGACAAGCTGGAAGCAGCAGCTACGCGCATCAGCTTTCTAGAGAGAGAGCGCATCACAGACACAGAAGTGGATAGGCTCTATGGTGACCCTCCTAGACGCTGAACAGCTGATGGTCGATTGGTTGGTGTGGCTCCGTGATGTACGGGGCCGCGCTGACCGCACTTTGCGCGTCTACAACCAGGTGCTCAGAGCCTGGTTGGATTTCACATCAGACCTGGGCGTTGACCCCCTTGACCCGTCAGTCGAGGAGCTGGAAGCGTTCACGATGAGGCTGCGCAATAGACGTAAGCCTAAGCCTGCTACTCAGTCATTAGACGCCACGGTAATGATCGCCTGGTTCAAGTGGTTGACGCGTCGGCACGTCTTGGCTGAGAACCCTGCTGAGAACCTGATGCTCCCCAAGGTCCCTCGTACAGAGGGGCGCCCTATCGAAGACGTAGATTGGGAAATCATCTGGGAGTCAGACCTGCCTCCAAGGTTTAGAGCAACTCTCGGCTTTGGGTTCTACTGTGGCCTGCGCTCACACGAGTTGATGGAGCTACAGTGTGACCAGATCACACCCAACAAGCTGATCCGCTTCACCCGTAAGGGTGGTGGCAAGGACACTACAGACTGGCTGGGTATGGCCCAGGTTCACGCGGTCAAGCTCCCACACCTGCTGCCAGACATTGACGAGTTCACTGACGTAGTGATGCACGTCAAGCGTAAGTACACCAAGCTCACGCCCTGGCAACCCTCAGCCTCCACCTTGCTGAGGGCTAAGATGCGTAAGCTCTGTGTGGACCTACGCATCCCTGCGTACACAGTGCACCAACTCAGACACAGCGCGGTCACAAACTTGCTGCGAGCAGAGGTTCCTCTGCACCTGGTGTCACGTCTGATGAATCATGGGGACATCAAGACCACCATGCGTTACGTTAGAGCAGGTGGGAACGAGCTACGCGAGTGGCTGTCCAGGTTCGAAGATCCATCGGAGCCTGGGTTCGAAGTGTTGGAGCACATCGAGCCAGGGTAAGAAAGTCCTGGTCAGGGGCCACTTGACAAGGGCTGTTACGCTGTAAGTGCAGCCCATCCCGAGCTGAACGGCGGCCCCGAAGGGGGGCCGCCAAGCCAGGCTCCAATCGGAGCTTGGCTCCTTTGCTCTAATCGTTAGGAGAGAGGTTTCAGGAGTGCCCAAGTACGCGAACAACATAGAGTTTCAGGACACGCTCGACTACCCACTGAGGCTCAAGTGGACGCTACACGGCTGGGCCGTGATGGGTCCTGTAGACGCAGTTGCTCTAGGCGAGCACAGCGTCGTGAAGATGGGCGAACCGTTCAGGTTCAACGGGGAGCCATGGGTCTATGGGTACATTGCTCCAGGCACACTTGCTCCACGCAAGTTCGGTGACTTCAAGTGATGGAGCTGCGTAAGCACACCAGTGTGGGCTACGTCGAGGCTTCTAGGGCCTACAGGTTTGAGGGTGAACGCTTCATCAGCGAGTACCTCGACCCCGAGGACAAGCGTGGATGTGGCGATCACATGGATCCTGAGTGTCTGTGTGACGTAGACGCGAGCAAGACCGAGGGCATGGTCTTCGACAAGCCACCACGTGAGCTGACTGGTGTTGTCACCCAGGAAGACCTGGTTCTAGCAGCAGCCAACATCTGGCTCAACTACGACTTGGCGCAGGGCATTGACTTCCTGCCCAAGTGGTGGGATGACCCTGACGCTGGCGAGAAGCTGGAGAAGGTCATTGAGCTGCTCAAGCAGCGTAAGGGTGAGAAGGCTATCTGTCAAGAGCTGGGCATCCCCAGGATGGACAACCACACTCTGGGCGCCATGAGGCGCGCTATCGGTGTGCCCTCTCGTTCCCACCTGAACGATCCCGTGCCTAAGGAGCGCATCTTGCTCTTGCACAACGAGGGCAAGACGGTCATCCAGATCAGCCGTCTGATCACCAAAGAGCGAGGCTTCTTGCTGGCCCACAGATCCATCTACCGTGTGCTCCACGAGAATGACCTGACACCCAACGTGTCAGGGGAGTATGGTAGGCCCCACGGGTACAAGATGGGTTGTGGCTTGACGTACGCAGAGTTCAGGGAGCAGAATGGAACTTCGTGAGGATGGCAGGTACGAGCATGTGTTCCACCAGAGCTGGCTCAACGAGTTCATGGAGTGCCCCGAGATGGCTAGGCTCGACATGCTGGGGCTGTATCCCCAGCCCGAGTCGTCAGCTATGGCGCGTGGGACGGCGCTTCACACTGCTGCCGAGTGCGTGCTACTGCACAACATGCCGTACAAGCAAGCGCTAGCTCAGGGACAGCTCCATTTCGAGGAGCTGTGCGAGACTGAGGGCTTTGTGTGGGACAAGCCCAAGACGCGCAAGACAGCCGTCAACCACATTACTGCTGGGTTCAGCAGCTGGTACATCCATGTGCTCCCAACCCTGGGAGCCAGCCGATGGATCGAGCACCCTTTCGACTTCGTGCTCTACGAGAACGAGACGCGCGTGGTGCGCATTGCTGGCTGGGTAGACTACGCTGAGGTCCCTGGAGGGATCAAGGACTGGAAGCTGACAGGCAACCAGGACAAGTACAAGGCAGGGTACGGGGGTGAGGGCTGGAAGCTCAAGCGTTGGGGTATTCAGCCCACGTTCTACGCTGCTGCTGCCTACCATGAGGGGTTGTTCGCCAAGACGGATGAAGTGCCGTTTGAGTACGTAGCACTTAATCCACTTGGGCGCACCCCTCAGGTGCTACAAGCGCCCAGAACCTGGAACCACATCGAATGGCTGAAGCACCAACTGGAATCCGTCTGCCCGCTTATCGAGTCACCCCTTCCTGTGTGGCCGTTGCGCGATCAGCAGGCTCTATGTTCACCCGTCTGGTGTCCTGCGTGGGACATCTGCAAGGGAAGACACTTCCCAAGAAAGGAACAATCAATTGACGAAGGCAACGGAGCAGACTCCCGACCAGGTGGATGAGGTCACAGAAGACCGTCTGCGTGGTGTGCTCAACCGTGCTCTAAGCAATTTCAAGGGTACGTTCTTCTTCGAGCGCATGATCAGCTACGGCGACTTCAACAACGCCAAGTTCGGGATCAGTGTTCAGTTCGACTATCCACCCGACGCTACGAGCGAACAGTTCTTCGAGGCCGCTCGACTGGCTGCCTACCAGGCCAAGGCCCTGGTCGGCCAGGAGGCCAAGCTCAAGTTCGAGCGTGACGAGGAGGGCACCCTTCACGAAGTGCTCAAGAGCTTCCCTGGCGCGGTCGTTGTGACCGACAGCGAGGCTGCTTCGCCTCAGACGAACGTCCCTGACAGTCCTCCGTTCGACCCTCAGCAGATCAAGACGCTGCCGAAGGGCGACGAGAAGACGGCTCAGTACAACGCCAACAGCGATTGGGCGCGTGAGCGTTACAACGCTGGTTTCCAGCGTGAGTTCTGGGACAACCGTGGGGACAAGAAGTTCCCCAACAGCCACGACTTCGCTCACAAGACGCACAAGGGCGTCGGGTTCTGGGTGGACGACTGAGCTTGTAACACACCCACGACAGGGGCGGGGACAAGCCCCGCCCTTGTCATGTTCAAGGGAGTCAACGATGATCGACTTGACTAATCCAGAGACGAAGATCACCAGCGCCACGATGCGTTACCTCAAGAAGAAGAACGTAACGCTGTGGCAGTCCTGGGAAATCACCCAGGAGGCACGCAGGAAGGAAGCTGCTAACTGGCTGGCGTTCACAATCGAGAACGTGGCCGAGGAGGCGACTCTGCGTGAACTGTTCAGTGTCCTGTACGACTCACGACGCAAGCGCTGGAGGCGCAATTGGCAGAACAGCTCGATTCGGAGGCGATCAGTAGGCGCATTGAGGAGCAGCGTGAAGCGCGTGCAGCAGCTGAAGCGGATGCCCTCACGGGTCGCTATGAGCACATCCGTCCATTTGGCAACACTGCTGCTAGCTACGTCCGTCAGGTCCAGAACGACGAGCGCTTCTACCTCGGACTTTCTGGCGTTGATGTCAAGACACGCGGACATGCTCGGGGGGAACTGACGTTCGTAACAGGACGTGCTGGGTCTGGTAAGACTCAGGTGGTTCTCAACGCAGTTCACAACAACAGCAATCAGCACTGCATCATCTACACCCCTGACGAGACACCTGAGATGGTGCTCGCCAAGCTGGTGGCAGTGCGCTACGGCATCAGCGCTGAGCTGCTGGAGGAAAGGGTCAAGGCTAGGGACTCAGAATACCTGAGGATCGTGGCCCATGCTGCTGAAGAAGACTTCAGGCATCTCATCGTCATCGACGCTGGCCTGACGTTGGAGCAGATGGGTGACGCTCTAGACGAGGCCGAAGACTTCTGGGGCGAGCGTTGTGACGTGGCTGTCTACGACTACCTGGAGCTACTGCCTGGCGACTCTGGTTTCCAGGGTGTTAGTGCAAAGGCACAAGGCATGAAGGTCTGGACTAACGAGGCCGACGTGCCCATGCTGTGTATGCACCAGGGCAAGAGGGGCGAGGGCCAGCGTGGCATTGCTGGAGGCATGGACACCATGCGCTACGGCGGTGAAGCTGAGGCCATCATCGTGCTGGAAGTCTTTCGCAAGAGGGATGACAGAACGAGAACTCAGTACGAGCGCGAAGTCCTACACAAGAACACGGTCACAGTCAACGTGGCCAAGAACAAGCGTCCACCCATGAAGACGGGTGAGGTTGACCTGTACATGGTGGCAGAGACTGGCTGCATTCGCACGCTTACGCAGGTGGATCAGGTCAGGGATGGGAAGCCAACCAGCAACGCACGGACGTTGCTCCAAGCACGAGAGAAGGACTGATGGATCAAGCAAGGATTCTACTGGACATGCTGGCCGCTGATGCGGCTGGCGTAGATCAGAACCTCATCAAGGCTGACGCCTTCAGCGAGGTTGCCACGGGAGCGTCGGAGGACATCGTGGCTCTGGCTGATGGTCTGTTCGCACAAGAGAGCTACATTGGCTCCTCTAAGCACGTGGATCACGAGATGCTTACGCAGCTGCATCTACAGATCAATGAGACGAACCAGCTTCTGAGGGCCATCCTCACTGCGCTCACGGCAGGCAAGCCTGCCAACAGCCTGGAGTGGGATGAGTCTGTCCCCAGCTCCAAGGAACTGGACCTGGACAGGGAACTGCCCGAGGCGGTGCCAGTGGGATGAGAGTCCTCGTCTGTGGCAGTAGAACCTACGGCCGAGAGGTTCTAGGGGACGGGGAGCTGGGGCAGGAGATTCCCAACCTGGGCCTCGTCTTCGACGTGCTCCAGGGTGTCTACGAGCAACACGCCATGGGCTACCTTCTGACTCACGTGGAGCACCTGACCATCGTAGAGGGTGGTGCACGTGGTGCGGACCATCACGCGGCTATGTGGGTCGCTGCAACGGGTCCGCATCCTGGTGATCAGAGGGGCATCAACGACGACATCTGCTCTGTGCTCCACGACCCTCACCCTGCCGACTGGAATCGTTACGGCAAGCGCGCAGGGCCGATCAGGAACCAGGAGATGCTGGACTCAGGCCTAGACCTGGTGCTAGCATTCGTGAACAAGCCTCTAGCTTGGTCCAGAGGCACCAATGACATGGTGACTCGCGCCAAGAAGGAAGGACTTCCTGTCTACGTGATCGAGAAGCTGTCGTGATAGTCGTTCGTACTGAGCTGTGGTCAGCGATCACGCATCAGAAGAACCACATCGGCACGGCTGTCATCGTCAACGATGGCACGGGTAGCCACGACATTGGGAACTATGACGTGTACATAGGTAAACCCAATGAAGAAGACCCCTTGCACATAGTTCGCACACCGTCTGCTTGTTGGAAGCAGACTCGTGTTGAACTGTTCCCACGAACCTTCTATGGCGCTTGGGAGCTAGTTGCCCAGGCGCTGGAGGAAATCGCATGAGAAAGACAGAGCAATCCTGGGACGACCTAGTACAAGAGGTCGCGCGCGAGAAAGGAAAGCGACCGCCCTCAGAGGACGAGGTAGAGAACATCCTCTGGGAGCACACTGCGTTCCCCCTGGCTGGTGATGGCTACATTCGCAGGCAATTGGAGGAATACTTCGATGCTGCACCTACTGGCTAGTGCTGCCAGCGAGAGGGATTGGCAGGAGCTGATCTTTGTCTGCGTGCTCATCATCGCGTTCGCGGTGGCGTGTCACTGATGACTCAAGACCTTGACATCAAGGGCACATTCAAGGTCCTGTTCGAGGGTAACCGCTCTGCTCTGGGCGCAGAGGAGGGTGGTTGCCTTCGTCTACCTCAGCCTTGGATGTGGTCACAGTTCATCGAGGCACACCTGACAGGGGAAGGAGAACCCGTTGGCGTCTACCCGATGGTGCAGATGGAGCACAAGGGTGTGGCGAAGCCCACCCACACGGAGTGGCATCCCGAGTGGCAGGTCAAGTGGGGATGCGTGGACATCGACGTGGGAGAGTCAGAGTCCCAGGTCCATGCCAAGAACCTGCACTTGGCTCTTGAAACCTTTGGGATCAGGGGCTGGATCGAGCGAAGCCGATCGAAAGGCTACCATGTCTGGCTCTTTGCTGACGATTGGGTGTCTGCTGGGACCATGCGCAGTGCTCTGCTTGCTGCGTGCCAGATCGCGAGTGCTCCATCGCAGGAGGTCAACCCGAAGCAAGTCAAGCTGAAGGATGACCAACTAGGCAACTACGTGAGACTGCCCTACCCTGGCTACCTGACGGAATCAGAACACCCAACGAGAAGGGTGATGCTCAACCCGCACACAGGCGCCCCGTACACCCTCTCAGCGTTCATCTCCTGCGCTTACGGGAGCCGCGTGGGGGGAAATACCTTGCGGACTCTCTCGGAAGCGTACGTGGCTCCTGAGAGGCCAATCCGCAGACGTGACTGGACGGCCGTGCCCAGGCAAGACGAGGGTATCTTGGGCTACGTTCGGTGGGTAGAGCAGCAGGAGGAAGGCAATCGCAACATGGGCCTGTTCTGGGCCGCGTGTCGTGCCTTGGATCAGGGCATCTATGATCTGGAACCTCTCATAGAAGCAGGCGTCTCCTCGGGCCTGCCTGAATGGGAGGCTAGGAGAACAGTGGAATCCGCTGAGAGTCTATATTGACTCCGTGGTAAGACCCATGTGGGTAGGCTGTGCTCATGCAGTACAGCTTCATCCACATGGGTCGCCCTGTTCCCAAGGGTCGCCCGCGATTCACTAAGCATGGAGGCGTTTACACGCCCCGAGAGACTGCCAACGCCGAGCAAGACCTGGCAATGCAGTACATCGGAGAGTCTGGACCCCTCTACGCTGGACCTATTGGAGTCTCAATTGACCTCTACCCCGATCGCACAGAAGTGCAGATGTGGGACGAGGACTGGGACAGTCATCTGAGGGGCGACATCGACAACTACACGAAGCTAGTGCTAGACGCGCTGGAGAAGAACGCCTTCCACAACGATCGACAGATCGTTCACCTGCTCACCAGGAAGTATTGATGTCTTTCTACGAGCAGCACCCGTCCGTGCGACTACAGACGCCTAACGCATCAGAGATTCAGTTCGATGCCGTCTTTGGTGATGAGTCAGCGCGCTGGGGTCTTGATCATCCACCCTTTGACTTGCAGAAGCTGCCACCTTTCATTCGCTACGCTCCCGATAGGATCATGGGACGCATGCTAGTGGAGTGCAAGGGCCTTGGTAAGGATGCGGTCCTCAAGGTGAAGATCGAGCAGCTAGAAGCGCTCAGGTTCTGGTCACACATCCATCCTGTGTCCATCTTCGTCTGGGATTCCTTCAGGAAGCGCTGGACGATGATCGAGTTGGAAGCCCTGATCGCAGCATGTCACAAGAACGGGGCGCTAGAGCAGTTTCCTGACAACAACAAGCCCGCGTGGTTCATCCACACCAGCTTCCTGGAAGTAGAGTGGACAGATGCCGCGTGAGACACCAGTGCCCGAGTTCTGGGTACGTAATGACAAGCAGCCCAGCACACCGATGCAGGCCCTGATGGAGGCCGCGCCAGGCGAGGACCCTGAGCTGTCAGTCATCGAGGAGAAGGACAGCCTCATGGAGCGTGGCATCGCGCTCTTTGAGGGCGTCCTAGAGCCTGATGAACTAGAGATTCTTCGTATGCACTACGTCAAGCAGATGTCCATTCGAGACATCGCTGATGCCATGGGCACAAGCAAGGACACCCTACACAGGAAGCTGGGGCCATTGAAGGAACGGTTCCTGCTCGAACTACAACGAATGGCAAAGGAGAAGCGTGCTTAAGACCTACATCAGCGGCCCCATGCGAGGCAAGCCACTGTTCAACTTCCCTGCGTTCTTCGAGGCAGAGAAGTACCTCAAGCTCTACCTTGGGCGTGAGTCCCTGAACCCTGCTCGTGAGGACATGGAGCAGCACAAGTTCAACCCGTTCACCGACGAACCCACACAAGAGCAAGTGGATCAGTTCATGGCGCGCGACCTGGAGATGATCAGGGAGTGTGAGTACATGGTCCTTCTGCCTGGGTGGGAGGAGTCAGTGGGCGTCAAGACCGAGCTGCTCTACTACCTGAAGCACAAGCCCGTGAACAGGTGGCGTGTAGCTAAGTACGACCCAGAGGCTAGCGAGGGCTATAGAATCACCTACCTGGAGCGCCACGAACTGGAGAAGTGGAGGCTGGAGAACCAGCCCGACGAGGATGAGATCCTGACCAAGCTCACGGAGCAGCTCAAGGAAGCTGAGGCCTCCTGGCTAGTGGGTCTGGAACCAGCTCAGCCCCAGACCGTGCCAGAGGCCTATCACAAGGCCAGGGGCTATTTGGCTGGAAGACAGGAGGCACCACAGCCACAAGCGCGTGAGTTCTTTCCAGAGTTTCCTCGAACCCTCATCACGGGTCCGCAAGGCAGTACAGAGACTCGCACTACGAGTTCTACTGGCGGCCAGAAGGGAGTGAAGCCCGAGCGTTGGGATCTACTCCCTTGGGATGAGCTGAGAGAGGTTGCCAGGCTCTACGGCTACGGCGCCACCAAGTACGAGGATCGCAATTGGGAGAAGGGCTACGAGTTCAGCAAGAGCTACGCTGCTCTCATGCGCCACCTTACCGCCTGGTGGAACGGTGAAGACGTAGATCCAGAGCACAAGCTGTCACACATGACGAGCGTGATCTTCCACGCCTTTGCTCTAATGTACTTCCTAGAGCAACATCCACAGTTCGATGACCGACCAAAGCCAGCACTGGAGGAGATTCAGAATGGCGTTTACCAGCCACGTTGGGCCGATTCCCCCGACGCCCACCCCGTCCTCTGAAGGAGAGAACGTGTACGATCCAGCCAAGGAGCTGACGCAGAAGGAGCAGATCGAGGCTCTGGAGCACAGGCTCAAGTACCACAAGCTGACAGAAGACCAGGTGATGAAGAAGATGAAGATGGAGCGACTCAGGGCTGATGCCCTGGCGCTAGGCATCTCCATCATCAGCAACGCTCCAGCATCGCGTGAACGTGAGCGCGCCCTCGACGCCCTTGACGACACACTCATGCGTGGTATCGCAGCCCTAGCGAGGGACAAGAATGGCACTTGAGGATGAAGTCAGAGACGTGAGCAACACGCTCAGTGCCATTGAGACGCTTCTCGCCAGCATCGAGCGCACCCTGAAGGACATCGCTTACAACACCAGGCAGAAGGAGATAAGGCGTGGGTAGTTACGTGGACGTGACGCTGTACGAGGAGCTGGATGAACCAGCTCAGGTCAGCATCGAAATCAACGGTGGTGTCCCAACTCGCATGGACGTGATCAAGGACGAGGAGGTCGGAGACGGCCACGAGACGACCTGGAGGGTATTCGCTTGAGCAACGCACCCAAGAAGCTGACCGCACTCCAGAAGACCAGGGGCCTAGAGGACCTGAGGAATAAGAACCTCACCAGGGTCCAGCTTCTGGCTCAGGACGGGAGGGGCGTTCACCCACTGTCGCTCATCCAGGCTCATTTGAGTGCTCTAGTGCAAGGTCTTGGTTTCGACTACGAGCTAGAGTGTGAAATCTCAGACATCCTGGACGCAGCTGAGGAGGAACTCAGGCTTCAGAAGTTGACTGAGGGACTCACGCTGCCCAACTTCGAGCAGGCACCAGGCTGATGGATATGCTCCTCGCTGCGGGCTTAGGCTTCGTTGCTGGCATGATCCTGGTGCTGGCCGCCATGGGATCGGACAAGCTAGGCTTGTTCGACGTGCGCCGATGAGCGTCATCCTGGCGCTACTAGTCGCAGGTGTACTCTGGAGCGTGGCTCAACCACGCATGTACATCTACTGATCTTGAGGGGGGCGGGTGCGTGCTTCGGCGTAGCCGCCTCTCTTGAGACACCTGGTCGCTATATGTAGAAACACACGGAGCGGCGTGGCCAAGTAGTTAAGGCAACTGGCTCATAACCAGAAGATCGAGGGTGCAACTCCCTCCGCCGCCACGAAAGTCCTGGTCAGACCCTATTGACATGGGGTGTTACTATGGACTTAGGTCAAGTCACCATCGTCTAATGGCCAAGACGCTAGGCCCTCACCCTGGCGATTGGGGTTCGATTCCCCATGGTGGCACGCTTCCGTAGCCCAATTGGTAGAGGCACTAGGCTCAGACCCTAGGTGTTCAGGGTTCGAATCCCTGCGGGAGTACGCATGACGGCGTAGCTCAGCTGGTGGTAGCACCTGGTTGTCAACCAGGAGGTCGTGGGTCCAAGTCCCATCGTCGTCGCCTTTGCGGTGTCATCTAACGGTAAGATGACTGGCTGTTAACCAGTTCATGGGGGTTCGAGTCCTCCCGTCGCAGCTCTTTGCGGGGTCGCACTAATGGTAAGTCACTTGGCTCTGAACCAAGGGATGTGGGTTCGACTCCTACCCCCGCAGCTCCTCTGGTGGTGGCGCAATGGTAGCGCACGTGGTTTGGGACCACGGGGTTGGGGGTTCGAGTCCCTCTCACCAGACGCTATAGCATAGGGGTTCTGGGTTGCCTCTCTAAGTCCCAAGTGGCGAACAATCCAGCATGTGTCCTTAGCTCAGATGGTAGAGCAGCTGTTTGAAATGCAGCGGGCCGATGGTTCGAGTCCATCAGGGCACACTCATGCACAGGCAACTCATTGGTGAGGGTAGCTGGCTGTAAACCAGTGGTCTTTCGACTGTGGGGGTTCAACTCCCTCTCTGTGCACAATGCTCTAGGTCCGAGGTATGACCAAATCTTACTCAAGGTGGGTCGAGCCGAAGGGGAGAGCCTAGAGCAGTTCTAGCCCGTGAGCTGTGGGCAGCGACAGAGCTTCCAAACCTCTGGATCTGGGATCGTAACCTAGCATGGGTGCTTATGGAGGGGTGGCAGAGTCTGGACGATTGCGCCATCCTGCTAAGGTGGTAGGGGTAACACCCTCGTGGGTTCGAATCCCACTCCCTCCGCAAACGTTCCCCCCTTTCCTGAACTGCGTTAAGGAGCTACAGCTGCGCAGAGTTGTGGTTTCGGGGGGACCGTCTCTTGGAAGGTAAGGCACAAGTGTGCCGAATCGGTTTGAACCCGAGGTTGGCTTTACGGCTGGGGGAGCGTTACCTCTGCCTTCCGCAAAGTGGTTGCACCTGTGTGAGCGTGGTGCGGCTGGTAGTGCTCACCTACTAGCTCAGGCGTGCCTTATGGTGGGTCTGGCTGCTATTCATCTATTCCCCTGCGTATGGACACGTAGAAGGCCTCCTAAGCCTTTGATCCTGGTTCGAGTCCAGGTGGGGGGACCATGCTGGTGTAGGTCAGTGGTAGACTGCCTGCCTCTTAAGCAGGGCGTCGGGGGTTCGATTCCTCCTACCAGCACTCAATGGGGTATGCTCTAGGGCAGCAGCCATCCCTTGCAAGGAAGGCATGAAGGGTCCGAATCCCTTATACTCCACCAAGTCTCTATAGCTCAATGGAGAGAGCCAACGGCTACGGACCGTTAGATCGGGGTTCGAATCCTCGTAGGGACGCCAGGGGTGGGTGTTCTAACCACCGTCGCACGTAACCTGCGCATCCATCCCTGACCATCTTGTGCCTGTCGTTCAATGGATAGGACCTCTGGCTTCCACCCAGACGATGTGGGTTCGACTCCCATCAGGCACTCTCGCACATAGCACAATGGTTAGTGCACATCCCTGATAAGGATGCGACCAGGGTTCGACTCCCTGTGTGCGTACCATGCCTCCTTGGTGTTAATGGATTAGCACGTGCCCTTCGTACGGCCAAGGTAGGGGTTCGATTCCTCTAGGAGGCTCTTATAGGCGCTTAGCTCAGTCTGGTCAGAGCTTCTGGTTTACACCCAGAGAGTCGGGGGTCCGAATCCCTCAGCGCCTACAAATGGAGCAATACCAGCGCTGGATGCTCCAGGGTGTGCACAAAGGCGTGCCAGGACCCCATGAACCTGACTACGTTTGTCAGACTGTTCAAGTCAGTCCACACCCACCAATCTTATGCACCGTTGGCAGAGCGGTAATGTGCGTGGTTGCAACCCACGTGATGCAGGTTCGATTCCTGCACGGTGCTCGGTGACTGTAGTGTAGTCTGGCCAGCACGCGAGGTTGTGTCCCTCGTAGCGTGGGTTCGAATCCCATCGGCCACCCCATAAGCCACGTGCTTCTAGTGAGGAGAACACTTATGGCTCACAAGAGTCTGAAGGTTCGTTTCCTGGACGGGTTCCTGGACGGGCAGAAGTGGACTATGAGAGTCTGGCAGACCTTCCCCAAGGATCCTAAGTCAGGCATCAAGCCCGCTGACGTACTGATCCTGGAACCCGTCCTTCCGTTTAACGAGTGTCGTGGGGTTTACAAGCTGTACGATAGGGGTGCAGATAAGCGGACCTACCGCTTTGAGTACCACTACGAACAGACATGGAGTGAAGCACTTGAACAGCTCAGCGCAGACGAGCGATTCACGAGACTACGAGCGGGAGTTCTATGCGATCCTAGCGCAGTCTTGGGACTCGGAGCCAGCGCCTACCACTGAAGCCGTAAAGCGCGACTTCTTCGACGCCCGAGAGGGCGTGCAGGCAGGCTTCACAGCCACGGGTGAACCCGTGTTTATGATGACTATGACGCCTGAAGGCGTCAAGCTCGTCGTTGACGCCTGCCGCAATTGGGCTGACCACAGCTGCTCTGCATCCCAGGAGATTGCTCTATGGGTCATGCACGTGGTTGGTCAGACGATGCTTCCAACCCTACAGCACATGCCACAGGTCCGCCACTTCGAACCCTTCAACCATTCAGGTGGGGGTCATGGCGTAGACATCGCAGACGATACAGACACCTGATCTAGTGCCAGAGCATCCCACACTGGATGCCCCTTCCCAAGGAGACGCCCTCCCGCCTGGGAGTTGGACCTGGGCGGGGGGGCTTTGTCGCGTGAAAGGCTACTTACAGGAGGAAGTATGAAGCGTATTCTAGTCCTACTGGCTTCGGCCCTCATGCTTGTGGGGATCGCAGTCGCAGGGCCTGCTCCATCAGTCGATGCCATGCCAGACCTGCCAGAGGCAGTACAGCACAGCGTGTCGATTGAGCAGCAAATCAACATCTGCCAGTACCTCGACCCTGGCGTTCACTGGAACCGCGTCAACCAGCGTCATCTGCACTACGGCTCTGCTGATGTAGTCCAGTGCGAGTATCGAGGCACGTCATCACTCAACTACGGTTGTCGTGACTACGTGTGGAATTACCCATGGCCGCCATACGCCTGGTATACAGGCCTATACGGAGACACGCCACAGCACTGTCTCTGACGGCTACGCGTGAAAGCCCCCTGGCCCTTCTGGGCTGGGGGGCTTTCTTCGCGTTATGGCTCAGAACAGTCTGAGCTGGACTGGCTGAGGATCGCCCTCACAGCAGCTACTTGTGTAGCCACAGCCAGGGCATCGGTAGTGGGCGTGTTCAGGTCGGGCGACGAGTCCACAACGTGGACAGGTCAACGCTTGAACCTGGCCCTTGCGTTGGCACGGGTACGGGCACGCGCGCTAGCACGTGGAGCGGTTGGCTTACCACGCCTTACGCCTGGTGAGACTCCACTGAACTTGGTAGCAACGTTGCGCCTAGCAACGCTAGACCTGGCTGCGCCAGAAGCACCTGAGCTAGTGCGGCTGGCACGACGCTTGGCGACTACGTTGGGCAGGTAGCCTGCTGGGTTTCCCCTGGGCATCACTTACCCCTGCCTGCTGCTGCACCGCCCTTAGGGCGTGGGACAAACAGCTTGCTAGAACCAGAGCGTCCCTGTCCTACGGCACGCTTGGTGCCCGACTTGACGGGGGACTTGGCACCCTTAGGCATCAGACATCCTCGTCCGTAGAGAAGAAGTCGGTTGACTCTGGAGACTCATCGACTACCAGACCAACGTCCTCAGGGAACAGAACGGGCGTAACCCTTGATACCGTCTTGACGACTGCCGAAATTGCTGCGAGCGCAGCTGCAATGTAAGCAGCTGCCTTGACAGCCACAGGGCCAGGTAGGGCAGGCACCAGCTCAGCGGCTACTGCGGTCAGGACACCAACCGCGATAGCACCCCAAGTAGGAACAGCACCTAGAACTACCTTTACCTTATCACCAAATGAAGCCATTGTTCTCCTATATCACAGATGTAGAACGCCCCAGGTCTTGGGGCCTACGATGCCATCAGGCACCAGACGGAAGAAGCGCTGAACGTTGATTACAGCAGCACGTGTCTTAGGACCGAAGTCCCCATCGACAGCGATGTTCTGATTATCCCTGCGCAGCAGCTTCTGAAGATAGACCACCCACACACCACGGCTGCCCTGCCTTAGGACGGGAGCCTGTCCTGCTGGACGACCCGTTGGCAGAGGAGGCCTAGCTGGAGGCTTTGGAGCAACTGGAGCAGCTGCCGTGAGCCTGCGTAGGTTGGGCAGCTGAGCATACAGGTAGTGGCCTGGGCACAGAGTGCCATTGGTGGCTAGATCCCTGTGACCGTGAAGCGTAGGAACCCACCACTTCCTGTCACGTCCCAGCTTAGCTAGCTTGACTACGGTCTGTAGAGCAGCTGCGCTAGCAGCGTGGTTCTGGAAGTTGCCGAACAGACAGATGGCGTGGCTGGTACGATTGTAGCCAGCCGTGTGACCGCCCTGCACGCCAATGCCACGACCCTCGTAGACCACACCCCTGTTGTCCACCATGAGGCTGTAGGCCAGGTCGTTCCAGCCCTTGGTGTTCATGTGGTAGTTCTGATGTGCCCTGATGCTCTCGCCCTGGCGATCATCTGCCGTATGGTGGATGACCAGCTTAGCCGTGGGCAGCTGAATCAGGTTGACAGCCCTTGGTGCACGGGCACCCCACTCAGCCCTGCGTACGAGGTTGAGGCCTACGCTGGCTAGGACCTTCTCTAGGGTGACTCCTGTTACAGCCATCAACTATTGCCTTTCCTTGTCTCAGGCTCCGAAGGCCCTGGCAACGACTGCACCAATGGTTCCTGAGAACAGGACCAGGACAGCAGCCACGCCGATGGACTTGGCACGGAAGTTCTCCAGGGATGAGAGACGATTGTTCATTGCTTCAATTTCCCTGCTGTGAACGTCGCGACGAACGTACTCGCCGCGGTCCCTGACAACCTCAGAACGTAGCTCGTTCAGCTTCTCTAGGCGCGCTTCCATCGTGTTACGAGCAAGGACCGTGCCATCATCAATCGACTTGAACCGTAGATCAATGATCTTCTCCAGATACTCGCGAAGCGTCACCGTCCCACGACGATGTACTCCAAGATCGTTGCATAGCTCCTCGGACATTCCTCATTCCTCCACTCCTAGCTGCTCATAGGCAGCCCTGAAAGTCTGGCCTACGCGAGGCTGCTTATCGTCCTCGGTCACGTAGCCCAGCTCCTTCAGTGAGGAGATGTCCTCTAGCTCTGCGGCTACACGACTACCCGCCTCATTGCGGATGTCTGTCGCAGTATTGGCCCTGATACCTGCGCCAAAGGCAAACGACAGCCAGTTAGACAGCACTCGCTCGCTGTACTGGTCGTTGGCTGGGAACAGACGCCTTGCCTTTCCGTAGGTAGGCAGCATCTGCTCAGCCACGTACATATCCTTCTGCTTCATGTACCAATCGCCATTAGCTCCACGCTCTGCGAGGCCTACGGCATCGAGGGCTGGGAACAGTCCTGGGATTCCCTGCATGAAGCTAGGGACTGGCTGGTATTCGTCCTTGAGTGGAATCCCCTTGAAGACCTGCTTGCCAAAGGCATACTCTACAGGTGTCTTGATGATGGGCGTCATCTGAGAGAACGCCACTGATGGATCGGTCACGTCGTTGAGGGACGTGAATGGGAGGTCAGGCAGCATGTACGCCTGTGCACCACCCAGACTGAATGGCATGCGAGCAGCCATGTTCTCGGTAAAGTACGAAGGAATCATCATCTCCTCTGGAGACAGCTGCTCAACCTCATTCTTAGCCTGAGTGAACCTGCTGAAGTAGGCAGGGTTCTGGACGATCTGCTCTAGCATCAGAGGGAAGTTCTTCCTTGTCCAGGTGTAGAAAGGCACCATGCGCCTGAGAACAGAGCGCTCGAACTTGTTCAGGTCGTCGTAGTCGAAGTGGAACTTCATTACGTCTGCGATGGCATCGTCCATGGTGCCACCGTTCTTCATCACCCTATAAGCCAGGGTGCCACGCACCAGACCCTCAACACGCTGCTGGCTCCAGCGACCTCCACGCAGTAGAGCAAAGTCCTGACTAATAGGGCTAGCGCTCAGACCGTGGGCAGCCTTGCGCTCGAACTCCAGAGAGGTTCCACCACCAGCCAGCAGACCAGCGTTCTCAATCTCACGCATGATGGCAGCGTCGTCGGCATTCTTGATGCCCTTGCCGAACATGTGCGACATTACCTTGGCGTAGTCTTCAGCCAGGATGCTCTGCTGAGCCAGGCCGTTGTTGAAGACGCCACCGAACAGGTTCCTCAGAACCGTTCCAGGCGTTGCCAGTGCGTAGCCCTTCCATAGGTTGAGCACCTTGTCGTAACCCTTGAGCACAGGACGGAAGAACCCAGGCCCCATCATCACTGTGGCTGCCTGGAGTCCCTCGACCAGCCAGTCGTCCTGTGTAACGCTGACTGCTCCAATCTCCTTGAACTGCGTCTTGAGCGCAGTCATGGTGGCGTTCATCTGCTCGTCAGAGAAGCCCTTCTTGCCCAGCTTCTCCCAGGTATTCGCTAGAGCGCGCTTGCCTGCGGCCGTCTCCTCTAGAGCCAGAGCCTCTGCCTCGTAGCGCAGCTGCTTGGCCTTCATAGATGCGGCGTAGCGCTCGGCCGTAGACTCGATCCACTCGGCGCTCTGAATGCGTGCAGTGCTCATGCCCAGAGGACCCATGATTTCCTCCTGGGCCTTGTCAATCTCTAGAGCACGGGTGGCTGCCTCATCTGCCTGGCGCAGTAGTTCGTCCTGCTCAGCCCACAGCGCGCGATCCTTGAGGCTAATGTCCTTGGTGACCTTCTTGAGATTGCGCTGTGCCTCCCGCCTCTGCGTGCGAATAGACACCAGCTCTGACTGCATGGTGGCACGGTTGTCAAAGGCTGACATTACCTCGCCACGGGTCTTCTCGATGTTCTCGTAGATGTCAC
>Ga0193738_1000143_pt1 | contig 47001 bp, 54 predicted proteins | sample L2a1metaG_FD_144927 | JGI IMG/M metagenome (GOLD analysis project Ga0193738, IMG submission 144927) | Soil microbial communities from a riparian zone of the East river system, Colorado, United States - L2a1 | ecosystem: Environmental > Terrestrial > Soil > Riparian zone | place: USA: East River... | reverse complement strand
CCTGATCTTCCACTCAATACTCCTATTCAGAATCAGTTTAATCAGGGTCAAGGAGCACAACCGGGTGAGACTACTGGACGTGTGGCTCAGATGCCTGCGTCTGCTGATCAATCTCTCAATACTCTTCTAAGTGGTCCTCGTGATGAAGCAACTGTAGATGCAGCTGCTAATGATTTTGTAATTCGAGTTAGTAAGATTACTGATCCCATGCAGTTGACTAGAATGATGGAGTCTATTCAACTCCAGCCACAAACTGCTGTCACACGCGGACTCATTGATGTAGTTGCACGTCGATTGAATGAGATCCAGCCTGAAGTTAAATACGCACCTACCGCGGACCCACTAGCAGATACAACTAATCCTGAAGGTAGAGGAAATTTTGGAAATGAAGCATGGGAAGAAACACCTGATGATGCACTTCGTAATGGACCTATTGGTATAGTTCCACCTCCTGTACAGACTTACACTGATGAAGATCGAGCGCGCATGGCCGAGAATCTTCGGCGTATGCTTTCTCCACCTTCACCTGATGAACGACCACTTTTTGAGGACGAAGAAGCACGTGCAATCCTCGATCGTGCTATGCCTCCGCCTGCTCCCGAACGTCAGCCTGCTACAGAATTTGGACAGGATCCAATAGATCAGCAGATAGCAGAGTGGGAACGTAGTCAGGACGAGATCATTAGAGGAAATCAAGAGACACGTGGTCCTCTGATGGGAACTGGTCTACAGCGAGTAGGTGAACAGGCATTAACTGGAGAGATTCTACCTCCTGCTGCTGAAGATTATGGTCCAGAGGCTCAGGGATTCCTACAGCGTCAGGCTGCTACTGGTGTTCAACTAAGTGCGGATGAACTGACTCGTCTAGATCCATTCCTGCGATCACTTGATGCTCCCGAATCAGCTATACCATATGAGCCTGACATTGAAGAAGATGAATGGGGTCCAATTACTCCGGGTCATGCAGAATCGCTTCTACCTGCTCCAAGTGAAACTTTAACTCCTGAAACTGAACTTCAGCGAAGATCTAGAGAATTTACACGAAAATATGAAGGTGTACATCCAGATGATATAATAACTGGTGATGTTCTACCGGGACAGCGTGGACAAACTGAATTTGAAAGAATGTTTGGACTTAAGCCCGGCGAGGATATGAGTGATGAAGAAATAGAACGAGTTAAGAAATTCTATATAGATCAAATGAAGGTTATGTATGGTGAAGATCTTGTAGAAGGTCAGCGTGCTGAAGATGAAGTGACTGGAACTATTGGAGATGAAAGAATTCACTATCCAGGCGTAGAGGAATCGGGCGAGAAGAACATCACACCTTCTGGATTGAGGCATCCTACAGCACAACAGTGGGATGCACGCATGAGAGAGTTGGATGCTGCTGGAGCACCTGATGTTAAGTATCGTGACATCGCCTCTACCCTCTCCCGTAAGACACTGAAGAAGGGTGAGACGTGGCGTGGTGAGATTCAGAAGGCTATTCAGTACTTTGAATCTACTGTAAGGGATGATGACACGCCATCACTTCAGCGAGCCGACAGACTAGGCGTAGCACCATTTACTCCACGTTCTGATGATTTTAAAAACTACAATAAGGGTCGTGGAAGAGTTCAAATCTACAATCTTGCAGAAGATCTAAATAATCAACTAGCTAAAGGTATTCCTGACGATCCTAGAGTTGACACCATCATGGAACAGGCTGAACGCCTGCTAATGAATGAAACTGATCCTGAAATAATTGAAGATAACTATAATCAACTTATAGTCTATTCTGAAAATTCTCAGAATACTCCTGATCAGGTTGAACTACTTGGTCAACTTCGGGATATTGCATTAGATAAACTTAGAGGTACATCAGATAAACCATTCTTCGCTAAAGTAGCAGGTGGTGGATTGAAGGTAGACGCAGATATTAGACGTACTGCAATCAACATTACTAAAGATTACACTACTGCCCTATCTGGAATTATGGCTCGTGAGGGTCTTCAAAATACTCTTGATGCAGCTGATAAGGTACCTGGTGGTGGTGTGGTACGAGTTAGACTTAATGATAAAGACAGCTATAGGAATCCTGGAAAGAATTCAACTATTGAAATGCATGATAATGGCTTAGGCATGAATGAGCAAATGCTTGCTGAGAAGTTGGTTCGTCTCTTTGCTTCAGGTAAAGAGAATGAAGCAGGAGCTACTGGTGGAAAGGGTATTGGGTCCGCGTCTTATATTCTAGGAGGCGAGTACTTTGAGGTTAATACTGTTGCACTTGACGGTAAAAAGAAATATAGGATTATAGCTAAGGGCACTCCAGAACAGTTCTTGAGTGAAACTGGATCTGATTATACTAGGACTGAAGTATCTCCAAATACTCCAACAGGTACTACAATTAAGGTCACATTAAAAGATGATCAGGATATTTTTAATTCATCACATATGGTGAGAAAAATTGCTGAACATTCTAGAGGTAGAAAGAGTAAGATTATTTTTGATTCAAATAACTATAGTAGTGATATACCTATTACAGAACTAGAAGGTGATCCAGGTATTATTGAAGAATATACTATGAAGAATATTGCTGATGATAAATTGATTGGAGACTTTACTTTTAAAGATAGTAAAATTAAAGTAGCAATTCCAGATTTTGATGCACGGGTAGAAAGAAAATACTATAAAGTTCATTACTTGAATAATGGAATGTATCAGTTTACTGAAGATAAGTATGTTGCTGAAAAAGCAAAAGGAATACCTGAAGATATTATTGTTAATGTTGAACCACAAATGGATGAACAAGAAGATAATTATCCCTTCATTAACACTCGTGAAGATGTTAAGAAGGATATGAGAGAACATATTACAGAATTTATTGAGAAAAATATTAGCGGTCCTGCTATCGAAAAGAAAAAGAATCGTACTCAGGAATTATATGATTCAATGCCTATTGTTCCAATCTACGGAGGGAATTCACGGAATACTGTTATCTTTGATCCAGGTGAACGATTCACCAAGGATGAACTAAAGTCAATTCTGAAAAGTCCTGCTATTCAAGAAATAATGCAGCACTATGATAGAACTATTCAAGGTGCACTTAACATACTTGGTAGGGATAATTGGAACGATAGGCTCGAAGGTATTGGATTGGTATTCGATCCCAATATGCATGGGGTTCATATTCCTAATCCAACTACTAAGAAATCAACTATTCTATTGAATCCATTCATCCGTATGGAACAGGGTCTATCTCCTGAGGATAATGCATTCGATGCTACTATTACTGTACTGCATGAAATAGCTCATATTGGAGATGAGAGTGGATATGCAGTTAATGCACCTCCACTAGACTTTGATGTCTCTCAGCCACGTTATGGGAAGTTCTTTGCTTCCTATATGGAGCAGATTAGAAGTCATGGAGATGTAACTTATCCACCTACAGGTCATGGTGTACCATTTATCCAGAGACTAGGAGAAGTATATGGCAAAATGGGAGCCGCCAACACCTTCGCGGCAGCCGATAAACTCGAACGGGTCTTCACAGGGGGTAGTAGATCTGGACAGTATAGTCCAGAATTTCAGAGAGTACTACAGCTCTATTCTGAATCAAGGGGGCGCCCAGAAACTACAGAAGACCTTCTCTCAGGAACGGGAGTTAAGCAAGAAGATAGAGGATCCGACAGAGAGGGGAATGTTTCTACATATGATCAGGCAGTTGGAGCTGGAACTCCTGTCGGATCCTCAGTCGACAGACTCAGAGACACCCTTCCAGTAACTGATGACTATGGAGACACGCGCTTCATTCTACCTAATGGAGAACGTCTAGCATTTAATGATCGTTATAGTTTCCATGAGACTGAAGCACGTAGAGCTGGAATTTCACTATATGAAGCATTAGAGAATGGAGCCATTCGATTCCGAGATAATGCAGCTGAAATAGCATCACCGATTACAGCTAGTCAGGCTGTACATCTAGCTGATTCGATACATATGCTACATAATCTATTTATTATTGTAGATGTAATTAGTCCAAATACTAGACGCGCGTCTCGAGAATTTGATGTAGGTACTAAACCCGGAGCTATCCGTGGTTGGGTTAACTCGTTCTTCCAGAAGATGAAAGAGGAGAAGGGTGCATGGAATGTATTCGGTAGAAATCCCACTAATCCACCTGTACCCGGTTGGAATAAAGTACAAGCCGCTACAGGTATTGGATCAGGTGGTGCTAACGTAATTAAGAAGGGTGATCTGAACTGGGTTAAAGAAGCTATGGCTGTACCTAGTGCAGCTACTACTACGATGGACTTGTCTGCTCCATTCCGTCAGGGATTGAGCCAAATCCATACACCACAGTTCTGGAAAGCTATTTCACCCATGCTTAAGGCTGGGTACTCTGAACAAATATTCAACATGATTGATGCGGACTTACGCGCTAAGCCAGTCATGCAGGCACGTCGAAATAGAGTAACTGGTAAGGTCCGACCCTCTATCGCTCAGGAAGCTGGACTCAAGATGTTCGAGACGGCTAGCAGTGGTGCTCCAATGAGTCAGCGTGCTCAGGCTACTGCATCTAGATGGTTGGAGATGGGTATTGGTAAGACAACTACTAATGCAGCTGGTGTATCAACATGGCAACCTACTGCTGGATCTAAACTGTGGGCAGGTACTATAGGTAGGCCAATTAGAGCGAGTAACCGCGCATATGTTACCTTCTTAAATCACTTGAAGGTAAATAGGTTCGAGCATCTGATGAACCAGAGTGCTGCGATGGCTGTTGAAGCTAGTAGAACTGGCTCGGCTAGACCTGGTATCTTCAGACAGAGCTATACTCAACAGGAAGCACTAGAGTTAAATGGTTATCGTAACAAAGTTCTAGCTAAAGAATTGGCCGATTTCGTTAATACGGCTACAGGACAGGGACCACTGAAGACTCACATCCTTCCAACCAAGCACGCGGAGGTAAGTCTAGAGAGTGCATCAGGCGCACTTCAGCATATATTCTTCTCACCTGGTCTAATCGCTAGTCGTATACGCATGTTGAATCCCAACACGTACGTTATGGCTAGTCCACAGGTGAGACGACAGTATATGATGGCAGCACTAGCCACTGGTACGGCGTGGATGAGTGCGCTTACTCTAATGAAGATGGGCGGAGGAGATGAGGTAGAAGTCAACATCGACAATATGACTTCTGCTGATTGGGGTAAGGCGAAGATTGGAGATACGCGCCTAGATCCCGGTGGTGGGTTCCAGCAGTTCCTCGTATCGTACGCACGTATGATTCAGGGAGGCACTACGTCAAGCGCGAGTGGAGAATGGAGAGAGTTTGGTGAGGGATTCATGGCTCAGACACAGAAGTCGAACATCGAACGCTTCCTGTCTAACAAGTTGAACCCCGTCACCAAATTCGCGTATGACCTAGCTAGCCAGTCTGAATACAATCCGTTCCATGTGTATGACCGAATTGCTCAGCTGTTTGTACCACTAGTAATTCAGGATCTCGTTGGACTATACTACGAAGACCCGAAGATGCTACCGTGGATGGGTCCAATCATGCTCGGTATGGGCACTCAGACCTATGGACGTGGTGAGAGTGTAGGTAAACTTGTAGATCCCGAGAATGATTGGCTTGCTAGTGGTGGCGGTTTCATGGACTTGGGTAAGTCGGAGGATTCAGACTCCTACTAGTATGTCTGCGGTGTGGTCCGTACTTGCAACACGGACAGTAGTCACATGCTGCTACAATCATGGCACCGCAGACATAACATTTCCAAGGTGGTTGCTCGAAGAACCATTTGACCCACGCGCAGTGTTTACTATAATCCCTAGTCGAGTCTGCTCTCTCCTCGACATGGGGTAGAAGGTATTCATTGTGTGTGGGTCTCGGTATAATCACTTGTTCCGCCCATCAAAGAAGTCTTTCAACCTCTTGTACTCCACATCAGTCATCTTGTAGATGACCTGATTCCCCATCGTTTCCATCTTGATTGTACCCGCCTGATCGAACGAGTTCATTACCTCATCGAGTTCACTCGCTTCCTTGTAGTGACTCCACATCTTCTTGTGTAGCATGGCCCTACTCACCTGATGATTGGGCCTGCTCATTAGCTCGTCGATGATTAGTTTTTTGATATTCTTAGACTCCGATAATCCCTTCTTGCCATAAGTCATACCCCTCACGTTACCTATCAATGTACGGCAGTAATCTATAGCTAATTGCATAGACGCCGCGTCGATATACAACTCAGGGCTACGAGCAAGAGACAGAAGCATCGCCACCTTGAGTACACTGTCTCCAAATCTGTTGAGGGTACCTGTATCATCTCGCAAGTCCTCTGTTAACGTCTGTTCAGTTAGATCATCATACCATGTTTGATAGATGATCCCCGCCTCAGTGAAGTAGTTAGTCTCTCCTGTCGCTGTCTCAATGTAGGGTATATTACATCCATTTCCATCTGGTTGTTTCAATGCCAGAGGTGCGAATGGTCCCTGTAGTTTCTCTACTTCCTTCAGGTATGCTATAGCCTCTTTATACTGAGGAGGATTAGTTAATGGAACTAGTAAGGAATTACTTCGGTTCCGTTTACTCTCCGATACCACGAATGTACGGGCGAAGTAACCGCCATGTATATCTTTTTTCCCGAAGAAGTCCGCAGAGTGAGCTTCATTAGTTGCAGTCAACATCGTGATGGTAGGATTCTTGAGGTTGAACTGCTCCATCTTCAATAGACTACGCCAATTACCTATGTTGTACTGACGGTCATATAGGTCAGTCAGAATGTCCGTAGCTACCTTGTCCTCTACTATACTAGAGGTTAGTTCACTACTACAGATAAACGCGCACGACTTATTGATGACCCTACCTCCCGGTTGAGTCTGCGCAGTGCCAAGTTCCTTCAAGATACCTTGGATGGAACTACGACCAGAGATAACCCGAGTACCCCCTACACCTGTTACTAGTTGTTTTGCCATACTGATAGGCGGACCTTTCTTTAGTCCACTCTCAGCATGAAACATTACATAGATATTAGGGTAGAGGTTATGGATATGTCTATCTATCCACACATTGTCTTTAGCAACAGCAGACAGTGCTGCTAGTGCGCCCCACTTCCAGAAGTTCATGGGACTTTCTAATTCGCTGTGCTGCCCTAATAGATCGTCCAACCATGTCATCCTTCAATCCTTACTAGAACGGAATGTCCTCAGGGACTATTTTACTACTTGCTTGTTCACGTTTCCGGAATATTTCATCCCTCGCCATTTCATCGTTCACAGTGAACTGCTCAGTTATAGTAAGTGGTCTGGTTTGTACCAGCTCTGGAGCCACCACCTTAATCGCTTCCGCCGACTTGTATTTCGATAAGTCCGCGTAGTTCTCACCGATCTCCACGTCACAAGGGATCTTAAGAAACCTACGAGGAAGCGAACAAGCAGTAAAATTAATCGCACGTTCCATCTCCTTCTTACTGATTACAATAAATTCATCTAAGTATTCTCGTCTAATTGCAAACAGAAGTGCATCATGCGCTTCAAGAATAATTCTCGCGTCTGGGCATTGTTTCTTAATTCTAATTCCAGCTGCTTTGGTATTGTCAGTAACAGCACGTTGGGGGAGGTAACTGAATGCCTCTCGAAAGAGGTCATCGCCCCATCGTTCATAGAAAATTCGTATACCACCACGTTCGGCATCAATCCCCCAAGGTAATGGAGCACATAGTTGACGGTTATCTTTAAGAGCCTCGATCACACCTGTGTGAAAGACCTGTTGTATCTTAGGCTGACGCGCATGAAAGATTCTCAGTGCGCGTTCGGCTTGTCCTTCATCAATTGTAATCGGGATTTTAAACTTTCGCGCCTGCGTGTTAAGTTCAACAGATGCTCGTCGCTTTCCTGCGCCAAGATGTCCCGCATGGCGTAGAGTCTTCCCTGCAAACCGAATGGGAGATTCGTATCCGAGTATCTTCTTCGAGTAATCCGCTTCCACACCGCCGAAAAACCAGCTCGCAGTAAGTGCGTGATAGTCATGTTCGTCTATGTCCCTTAACGCTTGATCATCGGTTGCCAGATTGAAGACAACACGCGCTTCAGCTTGAGAACTATCTAGTTGGACGAATACTTCACCTTCGCCCGGTTTATACATACCTCGAACGTCCGCTCCAATATCACCATGCTTGGTGAATACTTGGAACGCAGCGCCCATAGGCTTCATATCTACTTTACGCTTCTTACCTACTGTATCTACTAATGGCCTAGTAGGTGGATCTTGCTGCCCGGTACTTGTCCTGCCCGTTTCCAAGCACATGTAAGTGGTAGTCTTCATCCGCCCGTCATAGTCAGGTATGGCAAGTAGATAGGTCGAAATCGTTTTCCTGACTCTACGTCTCTCAAGACACTTTTCAATCCACACGCGGTACTGTGGTTCCTTTACTCCGTGCTTGAGATTCAGTAGACTAGTTAGTTCCTCCTCACCCACTCCATTACGGCGAGGTAGATGCCATAGATCGAACAACAATGAATGAACAGCAGGAGGAGAGTTCGGATTGACATCAATTCCAGCAATCTCATGCATCTCGAACCCAAGTCTCTCATCCCATTCCACGTACTTCCTAATGAGTTCCTTTCGTTTGTCCTCATCGACGTAGAATCCATTGTTCTCGATCTCCGCATAGAAGTCTGGGAGAGTCATGATAAAGTTCTCATAGAACTTTCTCACTCCCAATTCATCTAAGTCCGCATCCATCGCCTCATCTACTTCGAATGTGACACAAGCGTCACGCGCGCATCCGAGCAATAGATCGCGGTAAGACCCTTCATACATACCGTCGTCTTTGTAGAATGGCTCCCTTGTATAGATAGACGTAAGGAATGCGAGTCCTTTTGGTAGCTCAGGGTTAATGGCGAATGCTTTGAGCATCGTATCTGAGTAGATTCTCCGAATGGTGAACCCCAATCGTCGAATCTTATCACGGTCATAGTTAAAGTTCTGTCCGACAATATCTTTCTCCATTAATACCTTGCTCAGCATAACCCACATGCTAGCTAGGTCGGCAGTTGGTATGTGACTAATATTATCTGCGTTCCACAGAGGAACAGTAATGCCGTGGTTCTTGTTGAAAGCCAGTCCAATACATATAGGAAGACAGTGCCCTCCTGCTTCGATATCGACCGAAACCTTTCGGGAGTCTCGATATCTATCAAGAAACTGGTATAACTCCCCACTGTTCTGGGCGATATGTAATACTCTATTCGGCAGTTGCAGCTCAGGACTCGCGGACTCATCTAATGCTCTCTTGAAATCGAAGATCATTATCTGCCGATTCCAATATCCCTTGATCTCCCCACCGCTAGCACTATGTAAAAGATGCGCGGGATGATAGGTAGGCACAAACTTAGTTCCCATCCCCCACATAATGGAGCCGCGATGTTTAGAAATTTTATCTTTCCCCGAGAGCGCCCATAGAGCAGTGCCACCGAGAGCGAGGATGCAGTTAGGTTTGATATCATTTATCTCTGTCCTTAGTTCAGATAGTTGTTGCTCCATGTCAATACCCGCGTTACGCGCACGTATATGAAATGGTAGCTTCTTCCTTAACTCATTAGCTGGAACCTCATACTTGCACACATTCGTAACCCAGCAGTTACCTCGATAGATGCCAGCGTCCTTCAACAATCTATCGAGTTCTCGGCCTGATGGACCTACGAACGGCTGACCCTTAGCCGTTTCTTCGTATGATGGGGCCTCTCCTAGTATGAGTAGCTTCGCACCTATACCACCCATGCCAGGTACATATTTTTTCTCTATCGACATGGTGTTCCACTTCCTATCGCTGCACCACATCTCTTACAGAAGGAGCCATTGAAGTAAAACTCCCACTCATGTTCTCTTTCTTTCAATGCTTCACGCGCATTCACGAGGGCGGCTTTAGAGATAAACCTCCCATCACTATCTCGCTCATCGTATTCATCTTCTAAGTCCGCGTCCTGAAGGATGCGTTCCAATGCCTCTCGTAGTTTATCTGCCATCTCTGGGTCCATTCTCAGGAGTGGACTTACTCTTTCTCTTACGCTTCACGTTCTGGACAGTGCGTATCCAGTCATCCAGCTCAGACTTCCTTACCACCAGTGAGAGGATATACTGGTCAATCTGATCAGTTGTCCAATCTTGTAGTATCTCTGTTAGTAGTTCTTTGTGATAACTCATTCTCATTCACCTCGAACTCTTTCGAGCATACGAGACACCAGTAGTACCATACTCCATTGAGAAGTGCAGAGAAACTAATTAGTCTCTTGTCCGAATTCTGGCAGTGGGGACATTTCACTATCAATTTCTTCGGTGTCATTTTCTGTTTCCTTAGCTGGCTTATTGACGACACGCACATGCACCGCACGAAATCCCTTACCCGGAATCTCAACAGGCGTGAACTCGACATGCATACCAGTCTTCAGCTCAGGAAACTTCACTGTGTCCTGACGTAGCGCAGTCCAATGGAAAAAGATACGTGTGAATTCAATTTCCTTTGAACTGATGAACCCCCATCCAGTCTTATGAACCTTGATTACTCTACCGATTACTTTAGTTTCTGGTTCCATTTTGTCCTCAATTAGACAAAAACGGGGATGCGCACGTCAACAATCGCCTAGTGCGAAGGTATTGCACGCATCCCCTATCACTCAGGCCCTCGTTAGGATCAACTTATATCAGTCTGATGGGAGCAGCTGATAACCTCTGACCGTAACTACTTCCTGAATGAATCTTGTTACAACTTGTCGTCGTCTTCTTCGTCCTCATCTAGAAGATCGTCCTCATCTTCATCTTCCTCGTCATCATCCAAGTGCGCTTCCTCTAGCACTTCGTCGATGTCTGGCTCGTCATCTTCATCGACTTCTTCCAAATCCACATCTGGATCGGGGATGAGAGAGGAGTCCGTGTCTTCTTCTTCAGGAGACATCTGATAATCGTCGTAAGAGCCAAGTTCGTCAGGGTTGTACATTTCGTTCTCCAGTTACTTGTTGATTGTGGTGCTGCACCCTCAGGTCTGACAATTACGTGCAGAGGGACTTTTCAGTCAGTATTTAAGCTCACCACAATAGTTAAACTAGTTAGCCGCGCAATGGGCGGTACTTGTGGTTCACGCGGTTGAGCATACGACCCTGCCACGTATCGTTCTCGACGAAGATTTCGATCTGCTTGCCAACTGCATTAGCAAGCTCGAAGCGCGCACCAGACTTCACATCCACACCAAGTGCGGACAGAAATCCCGCAGCGAACGAGATTGCCTTGCTGTTGAAATTCCAATCCAGCGGGACGTTGGCGAAGTCTTCCGAACCGTTGTCAGCGTTGCGCACGATGACACCTTCCACGGGGTAGTTGGTGCTACCTCCATCCTTCGATGGGGCTTCACCCACGTTGACGATGTTCACCACATACCACGCGGGCTCCACAATCTTGCCACGGAGCAGGTCACGGTCGTTAAAGCTGATGATAGGCATTGTCTTGTTTCCTGTTAGAACTTGTTGACGGTGTTGTTGGTGTTGATGAGTTTGGCGATGGCTGGTTTAACCCACGTATCGTACAGAGGCTTATCCCCAAATACGATCTTCTTATCCAGTCCGATTGCGCTACGTGCGAAATCGTCGCCAGTGTGTTCTGTCAGTAGAGAGTAGTCACCTCCTGCTCCTTCAACAAATCCCTGCTCAATATTGAAGTGATAAACTTCACCACAATATGCTGGGATTTTAGCTGCCACGTTCTTACCCGCGGTCACGATCTGACGGGAAATATGCGTGGTCTTCTTTGTAGTGTCGCGATACTCTGCCTTCACTACATGCGCAATGAGGATCACATTCACCTTATGGAACATATTGATGTCCTTAGTGAGTGCGATGAGTTCATTCAGAGCTGAACTCTCTGCATTGTAATCCTCGATTTCGTTGACAGCGATACCTGCCACGAGCTTACCAGCTGCGGCTCCACTCGACCTCGATACGCCATACTTCAACTTCATAGTCTGGCGCAGAGTCATGTCTGCCATGCTGGTAATACTATCAATGATGATGGTCTTGTAAGGGCAGTTAACCTGAAACTTCTCTAACTGCTTCTTACCCGCAGCCCAATCATCATAGTCATCGTAACTGATAGTCTTCGGATCAATACCCCAACGCTTCATCGGGAGCATGATACCGTTCATCTTCCTGTCCCATGAGAACCAATACTGAGGTCCAGGAAAGGATAATGCTTGAGTTGACTTGCGTGTACCAGGCTCTCCCTTGAACAAGCAATAGAGGGAATCGAAGTTCACATCAGACATTGTAGCCATCAGTGAACCTTCTTCTCTATTACGAGAGGTAGAACTGGCTGATCATCATCAGGCTTGGATTCGCAGATGATATATCCGATGATTTGACTATCATCCTTTGCACTCACCTCGACGATGGGGATAAGTTCCATCTCACGATACTCATCTCCCTCAGTGTCTATGTACACTTCGAGGTCACGATGATTGAGAGGAAGATTACTCAGTTCCTCCAATAAGTCTCTAACCTTCATTATTCATCTCCCTTATTCGTTGGATCCCACACAGGAGCGACTACATAGTTATTACGCAGCACTTCCTCTCTCATTCCTCTGTCCGCTTCACACACCTGCTTGTAGGGACACGGACCAAACATAGTGTCACAGTGGGTGTAATCGGGAGGCCAGTATTCAGACTCACTGAACTGAATGTACTTGTAGGCATAGTAAGGAAGAATCTCACTCTGCCATTCAAGGAGTCTGTCGGCGGAGAAACTAACCACTTCACGTGTAAGTCTCTCCTCAATCTTGAGCGATGTCTGCAACCCGATCTTGTTGACGATGACATTGCGTGACTTCAGCAACATGCACTGACCGAGGAACTGATTGGACAGTGTGGACTTATCTCGACGCTGCTTGAATGTCTTGTGATCCATCGACACGATACCAATCTGATTCGTGTCAATGACTAGATCGAACTTCGCCTTCCACAACACACGAATCTCATCATCCTCATACAACACATCACCCTTGACGTGCTCACATGAGAGAGGAATGAATGCGTCGTTCTTGTAGAACTCGAAATACTTCTCGCACGTCTCAAGCGCGAATCGCCAGCCTACAGTGAATCCAGCAGACAACTCTGGAGTGTTCGTGACACCGGGATACTCGTCGATGTCATGCCCACACGTAGGCTTAGGTACGCACAACTCATTGCATGTGTGATTCAATCCAGCGTCTTCACGCGGGTCCATCACATTGTGTGACTCTACGAAGTTCGCGCACTTAGGACAGCCTAAAACATACATCTGTCCCGCAGTGAGCGCGTGTCCAATAGCCTCTTTGCGTCCCAATCCAGCAATCTGATGCTGATAGAACACCTCAAGCACCTTATGGATGAGGGAACCCACTTCAAGACTATTCGATTTACCCTTGTTAGACACAAGACGATGATTGAATCGAATGTCATGATACCGTCCGCACGACATCAAGGATGATAAAGAAGTAGCATCCATGATGACGTTCTTCTTCGGTACTATCACTTCCATTACTTCACCTTCTTTTCTTCTATGGTTCTCTTGAGACACTTCTCGCATTGAACCATTCGTATATTCTTACCATCAAAGAGAATATCGTGATGAGTGTTCTCCTTGCAGTAGTGACAAGTTTTACTCACTTGACCCTCTTTACTTCTGAGTAACGGTACCGATATCTACCAAAATTCAACCACAGAAACTTGTTAGCTGACGCACGTGTCTTGAACAACATTCGTTTAACTGATGGAGCGAAGCACAAGTAATAGGGAATGTGAACTTCAACACACCACCTCTTATTAGATGGCATCACTTGACTCTCCTGAGCTTCACAGGCTTCGACTCATACTCATACAAGTCAATATTGAAGGTGAATGCGAGTGCATTACGAATCACCATTGAACGACTGATATCATAACGCGCACACTCCTTCTCAATTGCGCGTTCAATAGCTGTATCAGCACCCATTGCATACGGACGACGACCACCAGCTTGTCTAGGCATCTTTTGCGGCATTAGTCTTCTCCAGTTTGTCGGACGCTTCGTCCATCATTTGCTGAGTCGGGAATGTGATACCCTTACCATATTCCCATTCAAAGCAGATACTATCCATCATGTCAGTGATGATGACACGCACTGTTGTACCCATGCGCGCACCTACTGACCGCGTGTAATGCTTCACAGCTTCCATAGCTTCGACAGCAGGGACATGCTTACGAACTGTCTCATACTGTCCATCAGGAAAGAACTGAGTTACACTATACAGTTCCATTACTTCGGCTCCTTGATCATTAGTCCACGCGCAATCAATGCTTCCTTGAGAAGCATGTTAGTAACTTCCTGTTGTGACATTCTCTCCTCGACACTAATGTATCGAATGAGAATCTGAATCAGATCTTCAATACTCACACTCATTTAGTCTCCTTACAGGGGTGATAGCACAACACTTCGAGTCTTCCCTCAATGATGACGGGAGGATAGTTACCCACGTTCAGCCTACGTCCACATACTCCACATGGAGCATAGAAGTAGCCCGGATTTTCTCCGTTCTCCTTCACTCCGCGTGTGACGTTATGCTCGTCGTATTTCATTTCATTCTCTCCAGAATAGGTTGTAGGTCCGAATCAGTCCACTATTTCTAATGGACTGAATCTGAACTACAAACTACTTGTTCTCCAACTTCTCCAGAGCCTCACGTGCCATCTTCCCGAGTTCCTCTCGGTCTTCAGCTGTGAGAGCCTTCATCTCAGCCATCTCCACCTTACGCCCACCAAGCTCGAAATACTTCTTGATGAGAGTGACGTTCGACACAATCTCTGGCATTAGTTCTTCCTAATCATCTGGTCCGTCAGTTTATCCACCATCTTATCGAGGATGGTCATCATGTCTCTTCTCAACTCAACAGGAACATCTACCTCCATCTTCTTCATTGTGGTGCTGAAGATTTCAAAGATACCGCAGAGAGTCTGAGCCTCACGCGGGGTGAGAGTGATATTGATCGGTAGTGGCTTCATATTACGCACAGAATTGAACCGGATCAGATAGAGAGACTGGAAGATGTCGTGTAGACCATCTTCCAATATAGTTATTCAGGACACCTAGCAGCAAGAACTGCCCACAACACCACGATACAGATGATGATGGATGGTAGTTTATCCATCACTTCATTTCACCAATATGTACTTCATAGGTCACGTCACCGGAGAACATCTTCACCTTGACGTCTTCATCAATCTCCTCAATTTCGGTGTAGAGGACATCTTTAAGAGATTCCGCTACACTCAGGAGATGACTATCAGCCTGTACCTCATCATGGTGAAGATATACGCGGAACTCGATGTAGTTCTTGGTCTTCATTACTTGACTCCAGTTAGAATCTTACGATTCTTCTTAGCGTTGTGTGAATTGACGATGCTGGAAGCGAGGTCACGCATCATCGAGTCTTCATTCCACTTTGGTGCCTCACCCTTGTTATGCACGTCATGGAACTGAACTCGCTTCTTCTCGATGATCGCATCCAACTGCGCGTCTATCGCTGTAAGACCTTCAAGATGAGCGTAGACAGCACTAACAGAAGTAGCAACAGACCCGATACGGATAAATCGTCCTTCACACTGTTCTTCCTTACCGGGATTCCACTGTCTCTCGTGCATGATGCAATCACAGCAGGTTTGGAGATTGAGTCCCTCTCCTGATGCCAACTGCGATGCCACCATGATGACACGCGGTGCCTTGTTGAACTCCTCACACATCTCGAATCGCTCCATGCCTCCCAAGTCCGCGTCTAACTTCAGGATTGGCATGTCCTTACCATACTTATCCTTCAGCTCAGTGTAGAGAATCTCCTGCACGTCCTTGTGATGAGCGAACACCACCAGCTTTCTATCCGTGTTCTCAATGAACTCATCTACATATTCGAGTGTAGCAGGCACCTTTGCGAGTGCGACGAGGTGACGCATCTTTTGCATCGCTGCAATGATCATCATGCCGCTAATCTCACCCATCTGGTCCTCATACCACTTCACGAACGTCTCTACTGCCTCGTCATAGACAGCCTCTTGCGAGTCATCCATGACTACATTCAGCTTCGTACGATTGACTAGCGGTAGTTCAGGCATCACTTCCGTACGCTCTCTACGGATTAGGATGTCCTTTGTATGTTCCTTGAACTGTGGAATACGCTTGATTCCACCTTCCTTAACATACTGACCTTGATAGTAGTAGCTCACCCAGTCACGCTTGAATCCAGCTTCCGATGAGAACTTCATGGGAGCCAGCATGTTCAAGACAGGAAACAACTCACTACCACGATTGTTCCAAGGCGTGCCAGAGAGCGCGATAACCTTACGCTCTTTAACAACCTTACGGACCATCTGAGTGCGTGAGCTGTCAACATTCTTAATCTGCTGACACTCATCGAGTACTACGCACTTGATTCCAACCTTATCGAACTTCGTGATGTCAAAGCCTGACGTAACGACCTTGCCAGACTTGAGAGTGCGTGACTTGGACACCAGCATGTCGTAAGAGATGATGTAGTGCTTCATCCCAAACTTGCCATTCCATACGGGCCACATATCATCCTTAGATGAATTGATGACCTGTACCATATGGCCCGGCATCCAGTGCATGATGAACGATGCGAACTGGTACTTCAGACCTGCCTTGACAACCCAGAGACATGGAATACAGATGTCTGGATTGAAGAACACCACACCACCTGCCTGAACAGTTTTCCCGAGGCCCATCTCATCAAGGATTGCAGCACCTTTATTGACGCTCAATCCAGCCTCAAGAAACTTCATGCCTTCCAGCTGGAAGTCATATGGCTTGTGTCTATCACACAGTGCGCATGTATTCTTGACCCACACGTGGTCGCAGTCCAACCTACCACCTGTCTGGAACAGGTGATATGGCGTACCCTTCGGAATCATCTTGAGGATGATGTGTCCGCACTCAAGCGTGATAAACTTCATATCAGGCTTGGTGTCACCCTTGACTACAACTGTCTTCTCTGACTTGGTGACAGCCACCTTACCACACTTCGGGCACTTATCCTGAAGACGTGTAACGTGATACTTGGGAGTGCGTATAACCTGCTCGTCGAATGTTACTTCAACGTCCGCGCCTGACCTGATAGCATCAATGATGTCAGGAGAGAGTGACAGGTTAGAGCAAGGCATCGTGTTATCGCATCCGATTTCACGTGCCTTATCTGCCCACACGTTATCGTGCCCATGCCCCTGCGTGAGTGCGTGTGCAACTTCATGCCTGATTGTATTGATTACATCAGCATCAGGATGGATGTCGATGTGATGTGCCGAAAGGATAATGCACTTATCCTTATACGAACACAGACCAAGGAACTTTGAATCAGCGTTCTGATTCAATCTCACATGCCAGTCTGAAAGACCGTGCTTATTCAGCTCGTCTCTCAATAGCTGTGATGCTTGCTGTCTAGTCATTATCTGTCCTTACGGAATTCAGTTAATGGAAGTTAAGTTACTGAGTGACCGGAACAGGCTTACCCATCATCTTGCAGAGTTCGATGGCAGCTTGCTCGTACGAGATATTCTTGCTGACCACCAGAGACTGAATGCCGATGTATGGCAGGCCATACTTCTCAGCCATACGCTTGGCTTCAGCGAGATTAGTTCCAACCTTAGCCTTAGATACTCTCGGCTTGTCACCTTTAATTGCTTTCTTGGTGACAGGAGCAGGCTGGTACGTGATGTTGAACTTCTTGTACTTCTCTCGCTCAGTCTCACGCAGCGTAGCGATGTAATCGACGGTAGCCTGACGCCATCCTGCGCGCTCATTCTCTTTAGCTACCTTTTGCTCATTCAAGTCAAAGATGGCTTGAGTGAATCCAGTGATGTACTTCTCAGCCGTCTGGACTAGAACTTCATTCTTCTTATCAGCAGGAATCGAATCGTCGTGCTGAATAGCCGCGTGTAGCTCGATGAACGATGTAGTAGCAGCGTTGTAGATGTCTGCCTTGAGATTCGTATTCTCAATCTTCTTCAGCGAGGTTTCAACAACCTTATTGATAACCTTAGCAGATTGAATCGCCTCAACCTCTGCCTGATAGTGAATCACACACAGCTGATATGAACTGCCGGGAGCCTGAAACAAATCTCCCACAGCGTTGCACGCTTCACATTCGCCGATAGCGATTGGCTTCATTATGCTCTCCTCTTATTCTGGAGAGACTTGACGGGGATGTTCACAACCTGCTTCGGCGTGAACTGCGCAGGCGTATCTGAGTGACGCGCGCATGTTCCAATACGCTCGCCTACTACATCAGAATGCTGGGAGGTGATGTCGGAAGGATACTGCCGAACACGCTTGATACGTCGGCAGATGGTGCAGTAGAAACGCTTCATATTCTCGCCCTTTCGGTGCTAGAGTGAATCTCGTTATACCAGATAGATATATCGAGGTGGGGCTTGCGCCAGACCCCAGTATACCACAGGTGCCCATCCACATAATGTGCCGCTCTGCGCCGCAAAGGACCACAAGGGGTAGTGGGTCCGGCCCGAACCGAGCACTTTTTACACGGTCCGAGCCGAACATATGTGTTTTGTCTCTACTTACAGGTACAGTCCCCACCTTCATATAGTCCGCATGTGGGCGCGTGTTCTATAGTAGGCTCAAATACTTCTACTTGATCTTCAACTTGATTATTCTCATACTGCTCTAACACACTGAAGTTGATGCCCATCATCTCGAGATTCTTTCGCTTATTAGGCGATAGTTCTCTCACATACTGAACACCTGCGCGTGCGAGTGCCGTCTGCGCATTGATTAGGTCATCCACATCGTCTGCGGATGGTCCGCCTGCGCGTCTGTTCTTACAGTCATAACAAACCGGCATGTCATCACCCGAGCGCGCATCCTTGATTGAGCCTTCATCCAGCACAAACTCACCACCACATTCCCAACATATACTAGTCTGACCTGCTAGTGTGAACTCCAGACCTGAATGAATAAAGTATCTACATCCAGGCAACATACAACGCCACGTCTTCTTCTGGTGTAACATGAGTCTGTGTGGATGTTTAGCCATGTATCTCTCTCCTTAGTTTTCTACTCTCGGTGCCACGGACCTTAGTGTGTCCCTCTGTCTGTCCGTGTCCCCTAGGGTAGCACGCCGAACGACGGAACGCAAGAGTAGAAATTACATAGTTCAGGCGAAATAAGAAGAACGAAGATATAAAAAAAACAAAAAAAAAAATATAACTATTGAATTTATTTCCTTCCTGTCCCCTTTTTAGGACGTGTGTGTGGTCCTCGTGCCCTAGGTCATAGGACATGGACACAGACACACACACAGGCGATATATTTATATTGTATACTTGTGCACAGAAGTATCCGGATAGGCGTAGCCTAACAGTTATGCACAGACACGCACAGCAGATTCCATACGCGCGTGCGCGTGTCTATATGCACAGAAATCTCCCACTATCAAGAGATAGGAGAGGCGCACAGAAGACGGGGGTTTTTGGCAAAAAAAAGACCCTGTGGAAAACTTCTTCCACAGGGGCGAAAAGGTAAGGCCCGGATATTGAGTCCGGGCCGGTGTCCTGGCCTACTCTGCGTCGTCGCTCCACTTCAAGTTGAGCGAGGTCGCCGCCATCTCTCGCGCGGTGTCCTCATCGTAAAGCTTCGAGGACATCAGAATCTTGTAGAACTCCCGGAGGCGAATCTGGTCGTTGTTGTTGATGTCCTGCTTCTCGATTCCCATCGAATCCAGCAAGGCATTCTGTGCGGCCTGACGAGCGCGAGTAATACGCTCTGCGTTACGGACCTTGACCTGCTGTGCCAGCGTCAACTCATCCTTCGCTGCGACGAGTTCATCGGTTGTCTCATACTGCGTGAACTCCACGGGGAATTCCAGAACTGGCGAGAAGTTCTGACCGCGAGCACTGCCGCACGTGAATTTCTTGGTGATGGTCTTCATGATTTTCTAGTCTCTCTCATCCGGGTCAGGCCGCCCGGTCGGCGTGTCGCGCACTTGCGACCAACCAAGCATATCACAGGTCGAGGCGCGTGCAACATTTATTTTCGACGGACGCGCCAAAAATCGGCCAGGCATACATTTATTTTTTTCGGCCCGAGTTTTTTTTCTTTGTCAACCCCAAGATGTGGGGGTGTGGGACGGGGTACACCCCTGTATCTTGGGGCTTGACACAGCACCCCGGTGGGGTGGCGTAGCAATAATGTGTGTCAGGCAATATATTTATGAGAAAGTAGAAATAATGTGTCTCGGGGTATATTTATTCGGGAGTCCCATATTTTCTGTAGAAAAAATAAAAATTCAAAACTGAGTTCATACTTATCTAGACAAATATATTCGACCGATCCGGGGATTTAACCGATCGGGGCTAACCCCTTGGGAATGAACGACTTAGGGGGCTTGACAGGTCGAACGGATTATGCTAGTCTGGACATGGCCCGAAAAGGCCCATCCCTACACAACTAATTGTTATCTTCTTCTACGGGATAGGTATATCTATGGCCATTGGAATTGTATCTGATGAGGATCTCCAGAAGGAGTTGAAGTCTTATGTGACTCCCAAGCCCTTGGTAGTTACAGGAGATATACTTCCACCTGAAGATAAGCCAGAGATTAAAGACATCCCGAAGAAGGGCAGGAAAGACGGAGATATTGCAGTTCCAGAATCTCTCCAAAAGATCATAGGAGAGGAAGCTCTGTTGAATGGTAGGGCTAGTGCAGTGAATCTAGCCGCAGAGTTCGGTCTATCTCCTTCATCTGCGAGTGCGTATGCAGTAGGTGCTACATCTACTTCATCCTATAACTCCCCGAAGTCATCCATCCTACAGCACATCAATAAGTCTAGAGAGCGAGCTATGAAGCGCGCATCTAAGACTTTGAATATGGCGTTGGGATCAATCACTCAAGAGAAGCTAGACTATCTCGATGCGGATAAGGTATCCGGTATCGCTAAAGATATGTCTGTTATCATCAAGAATCTAGAACCGAAGCAGGCTCCAGATGAAGGAAACAAACAACCACAGTTCGTAATCTTCGCTCCTCAATTCAAGGATGAGCGGAGTTACGACACAATCACTGTACAGGAGTAACGTATATGAAGACATTCGGCGTCGGTCTATTCGCTGTATTCACTGTCATCTGTTCTAGTAATGCGCACGCGGCTCTGCTCACGTTGAGTCCAGTTGCATTGAACGATCCACTTCAGCAGCAGACTAATAATCCCTGCGTGGCAGGTGGAAGTGATTGTAACTCACGACGTATTACAGAGATTCCTGATTATGTGAACACACCTACTGGTAATGCGGGTGAGAACATCAATTGGGATCTGACTTCACCTGGTTATACGGTAGCAGGTATCCGACTGTTGTTTGGAGACAACTTCCGTGTAGGTCTGGATTTCTCACAGGCTCAGGGTCAGCCAGATCAGGTACTCGGATTGTTTGCTATGACAGTGAATGGTGTTGTGCAGGATATCTATCTTGGACCTACACCAGTTCCTCCCACTCCGGCAGGTAATGCTGGAAATGGATATGCAGACTATGTTCTCACTGGATTTGATTTGAGTGGTTTCGCACTCACAGATATCGTTCGATTCCATGCAATCATGCCTGTTGCAAATGATGGACCTGATCAGGCATTCTTGATTCGTGGAGTGACTTTCCCTGAGCCACAGTGTCCACCAGTATGCCCACAGGGTGTACCTGAACCTACTTCACTCATCCTACTTGGTATTGGTATGTTGGGTGCAGGATTTGCACGTCGATTCAAGGGCTAACTAATCAAAAGCTGGCTGCACCTTCCGGGTTAGTTAGTCTAGATGGATAGATTCCCCCGAGTCTATCCATCGTTTCACTCAGCAGGAGAAACAGATATGGTACAATCACGTATGGCGTTGATCACGTTCCTTGACAACAATTCTGGTGGATATCCAGATAACTCATTGCCCGGTGGTGGATATCCCTCACAGGGATTGCCGGGTAGTCCTAACTATCCAACTGGCGGACCTATTCTCCCACCAGGTGGTGTAACACTTCCAGTATTCCCGTTTGATCCTACTGATCCGGGATATGGTCAGGGTCGTCCTGGTAATCGTCCAGATAATAGTTTGCCGGGTCGTCCTAATCGTCCTGACAATTCACTTCCTGGATCTGGTGGTCGTCCAGATAATTCTTTGCCGGGTTCATCTAACAGGCCGAGTAATGAATTGCCATGTCCCGGTAAGAAGTATGTAGTAAAGTGGCTCGCGTGTCAGGGATTGATTCTTGTTCCTGATAATGAACTTCCTTCTGGTGGTTCACCAGATCAGGAACTTCCAGAGACTCCTGAACCGAAGTAGATATATTGGGCCTGTGAATAGCAGGCCCTTCATTTATATATACAGAAAGGAAAGAAACATGGACGTAAGTCAAGCGCGTATCGTTCCTGCATTTCACAACGATCCATATTTCCCGACTCTATTCAGTCCTGCATCCAAGTCTCTTGATATCTCAGGAGAACAGGAGAGACTGATTAGAGAAGCTCATATGTTGGGGGCAGCTGATAGTAGATTCGCTCAGAAGATGAGCGACGCAGTTCTCCACATCCTTCGTGCAGGTCAGACAACTACTCCAGTCATTGACTCTATCAGTCCAGAGTCTCAGCCGGTTCTGACTCCTACATTCACTCTGACAGTTACGGGAAGTGGATTCAATCAGACAAGTACCATTTATGCGAATGGTAATCCCATTCCCACTACCCGAGTATCAGAGACTAGCTTGACGGCAGAAGTAGATTTGACTAGTGTGATTGAACCAACTAGCTATTCAGTTCTGGTCTATCAGGATGGTGGAGTCGTATCGAACAATGTTGCATTCAATGTGACTCTTACTGAACTCCAGTCACGCGCGCGTGATGAAAAGAAGAAGACTGATTTCAATAAACTGAAGGAAGATGATGACAAGTTCATGAAGTTGGAGAATGATCGTAAGGATGCACTGAAGAAGGAGTCCGATTTCTACGTACCGAATAAAGAGGAGAAGAAGTAATGCCTACCGAAGTCCTTCCAATCGGTATGCCTTGGACAATGGTGGCTAACCGCGTGTATGCACTCCCACCTGTGAAGCTCGCTATCTTCACTACTCATGGTACTCCTGCATTTGAAGTATCTAATCACTTTGACTTTGCGCAGCCTGGCATGACTCCAACTCTTACTAATGGAATAGCTACAGTAGTTGGTGGATTTATTCGTACTGCTGCAACTGATGTAACGGTAAAACTTGTAAAGGATTAGAGGAATATATGCGAATTCTATTCGTTACTCTCCTTCTCCTTGTATCTGGATGTCAGGAGAAGAATTACTATGATGTAGCGGGTAACGGCCCGACTCCACTTCCAACCAATCCTCCATCTAATCCAACTCCTGTACAAGTTAGTAAAATAGAATTTAGAGTGAGTGGAACATCCACTACAGTTCGAGTCAGATTCACTAATGCAGTAGACGGAACTACTCAGGTCATTTCCACTCTACCTTACGTAGCTACCATCACGACTAATGAATCTAGTATGTTCCTTTCACTCGAAGCCTCGTCAGTTAGTTCCTTGTACAATCTCTATCCATTCATGTCAGTTCAGATCTTCGTGAATGGTGTCTTGTTTCGTGAGGCTGTATCAAATGACCTCTTTACTACATTGTCTGTCAGTGGAACATGGCGACGATGATAAGAATATTAGACAACCGCGTATGCATTCAGTAAAGATGAAACGTGGTAAACGGGTACAGCTAGTAAGGATGAGATTTCCTACGCACTCAGTAAGTTCAAGGCGTAAGGAGTTGAAGGAAAAAGCAAATGGATCTGTACGTGGGAGTGGGACCAGAGAAGATAATGAATGAGTCGAATATATCTTTTCGACTCCTCGGTAAGATTCTCTATCTAACCCGTATGGATTTCAGGACAAGTTTGGAATCCAGAATTCAGTTGAGATTTGTTGTCACAAGAGATTTGTTAGATAAGGAACAGTAAATGGGCCTATACGATACGTTAAATCAGACTCCTGGAAACGGCGGCTCATTTGCTCAGAAACAGCAGATGCGTGCTAATCCTGTCATGCAAGGTCGTCCCGCTACGGGTGCTGGACCTAGACCTGTAGGTAATATGCAGAGGCCTAATAACAATATGGCCAATCCAATGGCTATGATGCAAGAAATTAATAAGAATGCTGGAATGAATGGTTCTATCAGTCAGAACCAAAATGCGAGACAGCAGTGGAGGAATGCTCAGTCTCAGGCTCCGGGGGGTAATGGAGCAATTGGTGGATCGTATGGTCAGCTAGTTGGAGCTAATCCACAGCTTGAAGCCTATCGTAATACTGGACGTGGAGCTGGTCAGGATATGAGTTGGATGGATAAGCCAGGCGCACTCCAGTTACCAGCTAATTATGGTCGGCCTGATGTAGTTCGTCCAGATGTACAGTATGGTCTAGCGAATCTACAGACTCCATATGATCAGCAGATGAATCCTGTTCCTGAATCTATTCCTGAACCTACTCCTCAGCCTGTAGGAATTGGACCATCTATGTATCCTCCAGGTACAGTTATGGATGAGAATGGATTGGAACCGCGCAGAGGTCCGCGTTAAACATGAATCCTAATGAACTTGATACACCTCAAAAAAAGGTGTTTCAGAGTAATGAATGGCGTCCATCGCCAAAGCAGGAGCAGTTTCTTTCACTACCTACTACAGTAAAAGAGGGATTCTATGGAGGAGGAGCAGGCTCCGGTAAGTCCGACGTCCTACTTTTGTATGGTATTGTCCATAGATGGCACGAGCACCCTAAATTCAAACAAGTGTTCATGCGAAGAACCTATCCTGAACTTAGAAATGAGATCATTCCTAGATCCAGGGAACTTTATCGTAAATTTGGCGCAACTCTTAACAAAACTGAGATGTGTTGGACATTTCCACGTAGTGATCAATACGGTGGTACTGGCGGTACTAACGAAGGAGCAATGATATTTCTTGGACACTGCGAAAACGAAGATGACGTACATCAATATGACACGATGCAAATCTGTCTATACACACCAGACGAGCTTACCTCAATTACCGAGTGGATTTACACTTATATTACCTTTCAGCGTAATAGAGCACCAAAAGACTCTGGACTTCCGTCCATTACACGCGCTGCTGGAATGCCTGGTGGGATCGGTCATACGTGGACTTATAAGAGATTCATCAAGCCCTATCCAAAAGGTGGAAAAATCCTCGTTGGAAAGGGCGGAAACAAGCGAATCTACATTCATTCAACCTTAGAAGATAATCCGCACATTGATCCAACTTATAAGCAGTCCCTTCAGGGCATTACGATTGAAGCCGAGCGTAAAGCCAAATTGTTGGGTGATTGGGACGCTTATCAAGGACAAGTCTTTGATGAGTTTCGTGATCGTAAGTTTGAAGACGAACCAGAGAATGCAATTCACGTCATCCCGGAGTTTGAAATTCCGTCATGGTGGCCCCGCATAGTCATTGGAGACTGGGGATTTGCTGCAATGACGTGGATTGGATATGCTGCGATCTCTCCAAGCAAGCGCGTATACATATATCGAGAGCAGACATGGGTGAAAACGAAGATTGCGGAGTGGGCGCCTCATGTTAAACTCTACCTCGACAAAGAAAATCCTCGTCTTGTCCGGTTTTGCAAATCAGCTGGTCAGGATAGAGGTCAAGAACACACCATTCAAGAACAAATCGAGTCAGAACTCGGAATTTCCATCGAATTATCCAACAATACACCAGGTTCGCGTATTGCTGGAAAGCAGCTTATACATGAATATCTACGGTGGCAACCGAAATTAGTCAATCAGCAAGAAATTGGCATGTACAATGAAGAATATGCCATGTGGATTCATCGAAATCGCGGGTTGAAAGAGTATAATGCATACTTAAATTCATTCAATCCTGTTGAACCAGAGACAAATATCCCAAAATTACAGATTTTCGAAGGTTTGTGCCCTGTTTTAGTCGAAGCAATCAAGGCATGTAGCTATGACAAGCCAAAAGGTAACAAAGCAGCGGAAGATATTGCAGAATTCGATGGAGATGACCCCATTGATGGTCTGCGATACCTGGTTGACGCTGCAGAAGGGTTCTTTGGTGAAGCTGACGAAGAACTTAAGAAGGTACAGGCCCAAGATACACTCGTCCAGAAGCTCCATCAGACCCAAGATTGGACAGCATTTTACAGAAATATGGGCAAAGTAGAGCGAGACTCCGACGAGAGTATTAAGCCTGTTTCGAGGTATCGTCATTGATCTCAGAACAAAAACTACATCTCATACTCACAGTCGTCTGGGCAATTCTGATAATCCCAACGATTACTACATGGAAAGATTCAGTAACGTGGGTTGCAATCATTTCAGTATACGCGAACGTAGTCAGTCATTGGGGTGCGTATCAGGGTGCTAAGGCACAAAAGGCTATAGAGGACAAATAATATGTGGAGACTATGGACACGCGGATGGGGACCACGAGATTGGTGGTATTGGTTCAAAACACAGGGATTTCCTCTCTGGATTGCGAATCATACTCCTAAACGGATTCTTTACTGGTGTTTCATTAAAGTCTGTGCGTTTAGTGAACCCCATGCATCTTTTCAGTCCATTTCTGATAAATGGGTAAGTGAGCACAAACTTGATTAAACAATTGATGTACAAGTGGTTCGGCCTTACTGACGCGCCGTGCGAGTCATGTGAAATTCTGCGTATGCAACTCGCTGAGAGTAATGCAGAACGTAAGGATCTTCTACATAGACTGCTGGATCCACAGAAGGTCGAGCCACCCCCTACTCCAGTTGAAGATTTTCAGCCAGTTACACCTAATTTCACTCCGTGGCGTGTAAGACAGCAAATGTTGGAACAGGAAGATAGAGTTAAAGCTAAGCTCATTAAAGATCGGAAAGTAGAAATAGAGAAATTGGAAAAGGAAGTGGGGATTAGCTAATGCCTGCTAAGTCTGCTAAACAATATCGTTATATGCAGGCTATTGCACATGGAGCTAAACCTAAATCTGGAATTGGGCCATCTCCAGAAGTAGCTAGGGAATTCGTTGAGAAGACACCTCCGAAGAAACGAGTGAACTGGAGTAAAAAATGATTCAGATGATCATCATCCTAGTCGTCCTAGGATTCGCTCTCTATCTAGTTGAGACGTACGTTCCACTCTCTCCCCCGTTCATTATGCTCATTCGAGCCGCTGTAATCCTGTTCGGTTTACTGTACATTCTCTCCGCCTTCGGTATCATTCACACACCTCTAACGGTGAGATAGTCATGGGCTTCTGGAATAAACTTGGTAAAATAGCTCTACAAGCTGCGCCATATGTGGCTGCTCCCTTTACAGGTGGAGCTAGTCTGATGGCTACTGGAGCTACGCAGAAACTTGGTCAAAAATGGGCTGAACATGATGCCAAGAAAGCAATCGAAAAAGGAATCGCTCCTTCTAAATTCGATAAATATCTTGGCATGGCTAGCATGGGTGCTGGTCTTGGTAGCATGGCGTTCGGTGGAGCATTAAGTAATTTGGGTAAAGCTGGCAATGTGGGTGCTGGTGTCGGTAAAGGTGCTCAATTAGCTAGTATTGCCTCTAAAGCTACACCAGTAGCTAAAGTAGGTGGATTTGCTGGTAATTTGGGCAAGATTGCTAGTATTGGTAGTAATGCACTAGGTGTGGCTCCTAGAGGTGCTGGTACTGAAACAGGAGGTTGGCAAGGTCAGTTAGCAGGTATAGCTGGTCAGGTTCTATCTAATCGTGGTGGTGAACGTGAAGTTCCACGAGGTGAGGAACCTACATCTAATACTCTGTCTTCAGTCAATATAGCTAGACCAAGAGGGACTAGTAGTATAGGCGATGCGCTGAATAGAGGTCGGAATCAGGCAATTATCAATCAGCCATTTCGTACTGGGTATGACACGGTAGTTCAGGGTGACGATGATACTACTCTTACCCACACCATGCCGGCTATCTACACTAATTATGACCGTAATACAGGTAGAATGGTCACTGCTCCCCCTGTTCCCGAGGCAACTCCAATAGCTAATGCATTTGGAGATGAGTTGACTCCGCGTCGTGTAGCCAGAAGACGTGTTCCAGTGGAAGAAGAATACTAATGGCTGAACTAGACGACGAGACTAAGAAACTACTTAAGCAGCTAGTCGATCATTTCGACGATGAAGATAGAGCTGTGCGTGATCGTCAGATTCGTACATGGAGACGATTGAAGCTCCTCTGGGAGAATGTACAACATACATATTACTCCGAGGTAGCGCATGACTGGAGAGTCCCCGAAGCTATCCACGGGAATGATGAATCGGATCAGAGCTTTTATGACAAACCGGTCAACGTCTACCGCGCATATCTCGAGTCCATTATTGCAGCTCTGTCTGTCACTGTTCCTCCTGTTACTTGTTACCCTGATGATGCTGATAATCCGCTGGACATAACCACGGCTAAGGCAGGTAATAAGATCGCTGAGCTTGTGTTCAAGCACAACGATATGCCTCTGTTCTGGTTGCACGCGCTGTTCATTCACGTCACTGAAGGAATGACAGCGTGCTATACATATCCCGAGGCTAAAGAGGAATATGGCACGTACGATGAAAAGAAGTATGAATCCGAGCTAGTTGAGGAACAGCATAAGATTTGCCCTCTCTGTCGGGCAGAAATGGTCGATGAAGGCATTACTGACACTCAAAATGATGAGTTCATGCCTGGAGATGAAGCTGTTCCACTTCATGCAGCTATGGATGAAGGGCTTGAAATGTGCCCTAATTGTGCCAGTATGGTCGTTCCTGACATGCAGACTCAATCATTCACTGTTACGAATCTAGTAGGAGTCAATAAGCATCCTAAGTCTCGCATTAAGATGGAAGTTTATGGTGGTCTATTTGTTAAAGTGCCGGTCTGGGCGCGGAATCAATCCGAATGCAATTACCTTATCTACTCTTATGAAACTCATTATGCAAATGCACTCGAGAAATATCCAGAACTCAGAGAGAAGATCACTAAAGGTGGTGCTTCATATGACATGTACGAACAGTGGGGTCGCACTAGTCCACAGTATCATGGTGAACAGCCAATAAACAACGTAACCATCCGTAATGCGTGGATTCGTCCGTGCGCGTATAATATCCTGACTACGGAGGAAATGGATACATTAAAGGCTCTCTATCCTGATGGTGTCAAGATAGTAATTGTCAATGATCTCGTCGCGGACGGTATCAACGAGAAATTGGATGATTGCTGGACTCTTACCTATAATCCACTGTCAGATTATCTTCATTTCGATCCAATTGGCCTATTGTTGACATCAGTTCAGGATATCACTAATGACTTGATATCACTAGTATTACAGACTATTGAGCATGGTATTCCGCAAACATTTGCCGATCCAAAGGTGTTGAACTTCCATGCATACCGTCATTCGGAAGTTATTCCTGGTGGTATCTATCCTGCTACTCCCAAATCTGGTAGACCTCTTGGTGAAGGATTCTATGAGGTAAAAACTGCTACATTGAGTCAAGAGGTACTCCCCTTTGCTCAAAAAGTTCAAGAGATGGGTCAGATGGTATCTGGTGCTCTGCCCTCGTTGTTCGGCGGACAAATGTCTGGTAGCAGGACTGCTTCTGAGTATTCCATGTCTCGCGCGCAGGCATTACAACGTCTACAGGGCACGTGGAAAATGTTGTTACTGTGGTGGAAAGCTATATTCGGTAAAGTAATCCCAATGTACATCAAAGAAATGAAGGATGACGAGAAACAGGTCAAAAAGGATGAATTCGGTAACTTTGTCAATGTATTTGTGCGTATGGCCGAACTTCAGGGTAAAATTGGTTCGATCGAGCTAGAGGCTAATGAGAATCTTCCTATTACGTGGAATCAGCAGAAGGATTCCATTATGGAATTGTTGGGCATGAATAATGAGCAAATTATGGCTACTCTCATGTCACCTGATAATATGCCATATATGAAGAGAGCCATTGGGCTAACTGATTATATCATTCCTGGTGAGGATGATAGACAGAAACAATACGAAGAAATTCAGCTTCTAATCAATTCTGAACCTATTGAGATGCCGCCTGATCCCATGATGGAGCAACAGGCGATGATTATGGGTATGCCTCCACCTCCGCCTATTAGATTACCTTCGATTGAAGCCAATATGGATGTAGATAATCATCTACTTGAGGCTGATATTTGTCGTAGATGGCTGGTGAGCGATGCGGGTAGACTGTGCAAGCTAGAAAATCCTGCTGGATATGAGAATGTCCTCTTGCATATGAAAATGCACAAGGACATGGATATGCAGCTACAAATGCAGCAAATGATGGCTCAAATGCAGGCTCAACCACAGGGTCAGGCTCCACCCCCAAAGGGGCCTCAGGATAGTACAGGCGAACCGCTACAGGATGGACAGAATGAACCTACGATTCAATAGATTTTATGCTGCTGAAGGTGGAACTGGAACCAGTGTACCTGATGCAACAGGTAATGACTCAGATTTAGATACACTCGAACTCCTGAATGTTGAAGATGAGCCAGAAGAAAAAGTCGAACCTCTCCCCATCACCATTGAGGAAAAAGAAGAGGAAGAAGGCGGGGAGGATGAAAAAGAGGAAGAAGAACTAGAAGAAGAACTCAAACCTCCTTCAGAAGAAGATCTTGAACTCACTACGCCAGTCCGACGTAAGGAAATTCTTGCTAAGTATCCAACACTATTTAAAGACTTTCCCTATCTTGAGAAAGCATATTATCGTGAGCAGCAGTTCACTGAAGTGTTTCCCACGATACAGGATGCTAAGATCTCTGCCGAAAAAGCAGCTATCTTAGATAAAGCAGAGCAGCAGGTGATGAATGGCGACATCACCATGTTCCTTCAGGCTGCTAAACAGGAAGATCAGAACGCATTTAATAAAATCGCTGATAATTATCTCCCTACGCTGAGGAAGGTAGATCAACAGGCTTATTACCATGTGCTTGGTAATGTCATTAAAGACACTATCATCACTATGGTTCGTGAAGGTCGTAATTTGGGAGATCAGGGTGCTCCACTTACGGCTGCGGCTAATGTTCTTAATCAATTCATATTTGGTTCGCAGAAGTTTGAACCACCCAACAAGCTCTCTAAACAGGTCGATCCTCAAGTTCAGCAGGCTCAACAGGAGATTCAGCAACAGAAGCAGCAGCAGGTCATGCATACCTTCACAAACGTAAGGGATGACTTGCAAACAAAGGCTGATAATGTGCTAAAGTCCACGATTGATGGACATATTGATCCCACTGGATCTATGTCTGACTACGTGAAGACTCATGCTACTGCTGAAGCATTCAATAAATTAGAAGGATTAATCTCTCAAGATACGCGCTTCCGTGGGATGCTCGATAAGCTCTGGGAGAAGGCGTTCAAGTCAGGATTCGACAAGGAATCCACCGATCGTATTAAGTCCGCATATCTCAGCAAGGCTAAGACGCTCTTGCCAAGCGTAATTAAATCGGCACGTAATTCAGCCTTGAAGGGTGTTGCTCCAGTTAGTGAAGACAAGACTCCTAAGAAGAGTCCAATCGCTCATGGCAGATCCGCAGCCCCATCTAGCGGAAAGTTTCGTAAAGCCTCGGATATTCCCCGTGGAATGTCTACACTTGATGTGTTAATGAAAGATTAGGTAAATAACATGGCAGTTACCGAGTCTCAGGTAGCCGCAACCGAGTTGGAAAAGGTTATTCCAAAGGTTCGTGTGCTGTTCGAGCGCGACGACAAGTTCTACGCGAACATCAAGAAGCGTGATGTGGAGAAGATCTCACATCGCCAGATGCGCGTTCCTCTTGAACTTCGTCCGGGTGGTTCATTCCAGTACTTCAATCCAGATGGTGGAGATCTGGGACGAGGTGGTGGGCCTACGTTTGACAAGGCTGTACTCAATTGTGTATTTCTTTCAGAGAACATTGAGTACACCAAGTTGACTCAGTGGGCTACGGATGATGCGCGCAAGTCCATCATCAATGCTATTCGCAGACTGACTGCGACAGCATTGGATGAGATGCGTCGTCAGCTCGATAGTCAGATGATGCAGGCTGGTGATGGCGTAATCGGTACGGTTACGACTGATACGCCTGCTGGTGGTAATAACGTATTGACGCTCACTACCGATGGTTTTGGTGCGCGTCTGGTACGTTTCGGTCAGACGGTGCAGGTATATGATGCTGCACTTGCTGTGAACAAGGGTAGTGGCGTCGTGTCGATGCATGACACGGAGAACAAGGCCATTAACCTTACTCCACAGGTTGCAGGTGTGGTTCCGGGTGACAAGTTGGTCACTGCTGGACTGACATCTCCAGCTTCACTCCCCGGATTGTATGGTGTTCCTTACCATCATTCCAATGCTAGCACTGGTACATGGCTTGGTTTCAGTCGTTCTGCTACGCCTGAAATTCGAGCTAATCGAGTCAATGCAGGTAACAATGCATTGACACTTCCTCTCCCACGTTTGGCGATGAACAAGATCGGCAATCGTGTGGGTATGGAACATAGCTTCAATCCGCGTGCTTGGACACATCCTGCTCAGGCAGCCGCGTATGAAGAAATTGGTCAGCTCGTGTCAACAATCACGAAGACCAATAAGGAAGAAGGTCTCAACATGTACTTTGGTGAGAATATGCAGCTTGCTGGTGCTGCTGTTACCACCTCGTATAGTTGGGACAAGACTCGTATTGACTTCGTGGTAGATGAAGTGTGGGGACGTGCAGAGATTCTCCCCATCGGCTTCTACACGACTGATGGAAGGAAGATTTTCGAGATTCGTGGTGCATCTGGTGGTGTAGCCGCGGCTGAAATCTTCTACATGGTTGTGGGTATGCAGACGTATGTATCTAATCCGGCTGCCTGCTCATACATCGACAACCTCGCTGTCCCTGTGGGGTATTAATATCATGCCTCTAATGGAATCTGAGTGGCATCAGATTGGTACTGTGCAGGGTCCATCTGCACCACGCGCTGCCACTCTCGCGTCTGCTGCGACGATTGTTCCTACTACGTTCCTGACGATTCTGACAGGTAATGTGGCAATCACTACGATTACGCCACCTCTGTCACAGGGACACATGCTTGCACTTCAGTTCGCTGGAACTGCTGGTGTGGCTACTGGTGGCAACATTCAGACTACAAAGGCTGGTGTAGTCGGTGAATGTATGCTACTCGTTTACAATCCGAACTCGAACAAGTACGTTCCAGTCGGATAACCTGTAGGTGGATGTTAGGACTCTGGGTACTTACGTGTCATTCATACTCCCTCACGTAAGTTGCTGGCATCCACCTACTCATCATCTCATGGCGGAGGAGGAGAGATGATTCCAGGAAGTGTTAGTAAACTGACCGAGAGTCAGACTGCATCTGGTCCAGTAATCAAGGCTGCTACGGATGTATTGAAGGTTACAGGATCTACTGCAATTCAGACTATTACACCGGGACTAGGTATCGCGCAGTCCCAGTTTCTTATTCTGATTCCTACTGATGGACCCCTTGTTTTGGGGACTTCTGGTAATATTGCTGTGGGCCTTACGGCTGCGCAGAATAGAGCTTTGTTCCTCGCGTATGTACGTACGATGGGTAAGTGGGTAATTCAGTCGGGTGTCTAACAAAGGAGAAGAAAATGCCGAATCCACAGGGTACACCAAGCCAACCTGGTACAACTCCCGGTGAACGTGAAACTCCGGGTGGTAAGGGTGGTGGAACACCTGATAAATCCGGTAGTGGTACGGATAAAGGTGGTTCCGGACAGGGTGGTGATAAGCCCTCTGGTGGCGGAAGTAATAGGTAACTAAATGGAATCCATCGAAGTTCTCAATCAACGTCTCATTGACCATTTTGGTCTTGATACATCGACAAATCAGCCGATTTTCAGGATCGTGTGGGCTAATGATCAGATTGAGAAGCGGATGATGGATACTCTCGACAACGGGATTCTACTATTGACTCCCGTTGTTCGAGAGGTTCGCAAGTATAATTACTTGAAAGATGTATGGGTCATGGAAAGGCTCGTAATTGTACCTGATTTCCAGCAGAAAGAACTAGCTGATGTGAAGTTGAGTTATGAGCCACTGTGGGTATTCGTAGATTCAACAGGCAATCCTCTACCACCTATCTGGGATGCTGCTAAAGTTGTAGTTGATACATTATACGCGGCTCTCGGTAAGCGACCTCTGGTTCTATCTGACCCTGATTTTGATCCAGAGAAGAAGGAACAACGAATTACTGAGTTACAGAAGGAATTATTCGGAAATGAGACTGATGTGAGTGATGCCCTGACATATAAAGAGGGTATTGTGGTTCCTAATAACTACGAGAAGGATAAGTAATGTCACAAGTAGGAGAGTTTCCCGGACTTCAGCAGAGTAATCGACGCGCAATCCGTGCGCCTGTTAATCCGCTCGATAAATCGACTGTTGTATCAATACTTCCAAAGTCGATCTATGAGAAAAAGATCACAATTCAGCCTGGTACATTTGAAATTCCTCCCGGTACATTTGAATCTCCCAGTGTACTGGTTGTAGGAAGTAGTAGTTGGTGGCGTGAGATTGATGAGAACCAGCCACTTCTAGAAATTCCGTTGTCCAGTGTTCAGATAGCGGATTCTATCGTGCGAGACTACTGTAATGGGCTTCTCGGATGTAATATGTATGATTTGATGCCCGGAATCTTCTATATACCAGGTGATTATACAGCCGAAAGAGTGAAGAAAGAGCAGACTCTACTCTTGAACAAGGCTAACGAGAATCAGCGGAAATGGTACATGGAATTGGTTCGTATCGCAGATATTCTGTGGTCACGAACTAATGGAAATCCGTTGTCGATAAGTAATGACGCTCGACTCGCGTGTCGTGAATTGAATATCACGAATAAACCGTGGTTGGGTGACTTGCAGACTGCTGAATTGGTTCGTTGCATCGCGTGTGGCTCTCTTAGGAATGCTAATTTCCCCATTTGTCAGACTTGTAAGGCTGTTGCAGACCCAGAATTGGCGAGAAAACTGAATCTAGAATTCGCCAAGTGAGGAAGAAATGCCAAATATCGCAGCAATTGATGGTGTGACTGGACCCGGCAGACGAACCGTATTGATCCAAGGAGAGATTACGGAAATCACATTCAGATTTGGTAAAAAGGTGATTGATGTCACCAACAAGGATGGTAGCATGGGTTCATATGATTTGGCCCAAGTTACCAGCATTCAAGTAACGAGCGACGGTAAGGATTTTACTCTCGCTCTCACATCTAAAGAGGCAGAAGAAAATGAGCGACCAGTCCCCAAACCCCGAGACTCAGAATCAGAACCCGTCAAAGAACGCGGAACCGGAAGCACTCCCGCCCGCAAATAAAGTACCGGGAGAACCCAATCCGAAAGAGTCTTCCTCACGTCCACAGAAGACCGTGGAAGAACAGCAAGCAGAGATTGAGGAAGAACATCGTAGGGATGCTAAGAAGAAGGTAGATGACGTACACGATGAAATTATGAAGGCTAAGACGCCTGAAGATCATCGTCGTCTCGAACTGTTGAAGGAAATTGGTGAGTTTCTGAAGAACTTTGGGCAGGAATCAGATATTCCTGTTCCTCATAGATATTGGAATCTCACGAACGAGTACCGAGGTATCGGCAAATAGGAGACGGGCATGAGCACTAGCACTACATCTTATACAGCAGCTGAGATTATGGATCGTAGTGCAGTGCTCATGAACGATCCAGAAAAAACAGACTATACCTATACTGTATTAATGCCGTTTCTGAAGATGGCATTGGATGAACTATCGGAAAACTTGGCAGATACCCAGGGTTCTCCAACTACTACAACCTCAGCAATAATTACTGTACCCGCTGGTACTAGTGGATTATATCCAGTGAATAGTCTAAATACACCTAACTATCCTAGTGATTTGGTGGAGATTCAGGAGATAGGTGAGAGATCTTTGGGTAGTGCTCATGATGAGCCATACGTCCCGATGGATCGAGTTGAGTTTAAACCTGCATTTCCTCCAGGAGACAGACTTAGAGTATGGGCATGGGAGAATCAAATAATTTCACTTAATTTATATGGTGCAACTACAGCACGCCAGATTCGATTGAAGTATGTGAGGCAATTTAATCAAGAAACAATAACACCTGATTCAATTGTTGGAAGTATCAACTCACAGTCCTATCTAGCTTACAAGACTGCTGCATATGCGGCCATGTTCATTGGAGAGAATAAGGAGCGTGCTGAGATACTTGATTCTAAGGCTGAAGCTGCGTTGGAACGAATTGAGAGTATCAATAATAAGGGTAGACAACAGATGATGACTAGGCATCGTCCATTCAGAGCTAGTTGGAAAATGCGTGGAGGTTATTAATGGGGCGAGTACGTGGACATGAACCGTTTGTAATCGAAGAAATAAATGGACTTTGGGCTAGAGGGGATGATGAATCATGTCCATCAGATCATCTTCTCATGGCGAAGAACATTCAGTTCATTCATTCCGGAATCGAGACACGTACAGCTACTAAACCCTATACACCAGCACAATTTGCGGCCAGTCTGAGGAAAACAGTCCGCGTCTATAATTACACTGCACAGTGGGGCCAAAGTCTCATTGTAATGGTAGAAGGAGGAACTTTTTATCACGTCATTAGTGCAACTGAAGTATACCAAATTCTACAGACTCCCGGAGCTACCGACTTTGCAATGATTGCAGTGGCTGGTCGAGCCTATATCAGTCCCTTCAAAACCTATATAACTACAGCAGGTGTAGATGGAACGACTCAGGTATATGCACTGGGAATAAAGGAAGAGTGTGTTTACGTATATGGTAGTAATACTAAACCAGCTGGAAGTGTAATAGGTGCACGTCCAGCAGCCGGTAATCCCCCCAGTAATTCCAGTCCTACTTATCCAGCAGGTGCAAAACCATTCATTGCATACGTCTCAACTCATGATGGTAAGGTTACTAAGGGTGTCCATATCATCACTATTGCTAATAATCATGGTGTAGGTATTCCTAACCTCACCATTGTAGTCAATTCACCTGAAGGGAAAATGATTCAATTGGATCATATTCCATTAGGTGCAACTACTCGTAGAATAATTATGACTACTGCAATTGAACCTGATAAGTTCATTGCAACTCCTGGATATTATAATGATAAGCCAATATGGTATGAGGTTATTGCTATTCCTGATAATACTACTACCACGTTTACGGTAGATATTACTGATGCTGAACTTATTGGTCATGGAGCTTATGCACCTGATGCGACTCCTGCTACAGTAACAGGTTCATTGGTAGTTCAGAATACAGATAGAGTTGGATATTGTGATCCAGGATTCCATCTAGTTGCCGTAGTCTATGAAACCGATACGGGCTATTTGACTGCTCCTGGACCTCAGTTTTATGCAGGAAACACCTATATTAATGAGAAAAGATCAGTTAAAATAAGTGGTATTCCTATATCTCCTGACTATTTCGTTAAGAAGCGGCATATCGTATCAACTAAGACAATTCCTGAATACAATGGAGATCAGAAAGGATATCAGTTCTTCTTTGTACCTAAGGGAACATTGGAAAACAATACTGCTACAGAAATTATAGTTGATTACTATGATTCAGATTTGATTGCTGATGCCTCTCATTTAATAGATAACTTTAGTAGAATTCCGTCGTGTGTTAATTTCTGTGAGTATCATGGTCGTATGGTAATAGTAGGAGATGCGCATCATCCAAAGGATTCGACTGGTGTCGAGGAGACTACTAAGTCAGATAATCGTTCAGTTGCATGGTTATCAGCTCCAGGTGAACCTGAAGCATTCAACCAGATAGATGGATTAATTGTCACTCCACTAGATGGGAATCCACTATCTAATTGTCAAGATTTTCGTGATGTACTTTATCTGTTCAAGTTAAATCGTACCTATGCTGTTACAGATAATCAGGACGAGCCTTCTACTTGGGGACCAGTTGAAGTATTGGACCAGGCTATTGGTGCTCCCATTCATGGAGTATCTGAGGTACTTGATTCTGGTGGTGTGAACGTAGACTATCTAATTATTGGTGATTGGTCAGGTTTATTACTGTTTAATGGTACATACGCACGTCCAGAACTTAGTTGGAAAATTGAGAATATTTGGATGCAGTTCAATAAGAATTCATTCCATAAACTCCAAGTAATCAATGATTCTATCCGTAAGAAGTTGTGGGTACTTCATCCAGTTGCATTAGGTATAGTACTTCTGGGTGACTATAGTAATGGATTAAATCCGAAAGATATTCGATGGGCCTTATGGGATTTTGAAGGAGCAAATATCACGTCACTTGCTCTGATAAGAACAGATTTAATGGTGATGAGTACCTGGCAGCCTGACGATTACTTCAATCCTTAAAGCCATGACTAAAGCTGAAGCAATCGACATTTCTTCATTCTTCGCTGGTGGCAAGGGTGCTGTCGGAGAGAATACTCAGCAATTTGCTTGGGGTAATCCAGCTGTATACCGAGAAATTTGGTATAAATTTCTATTGCCTAGTTATTATGAATCATATAACTGTTCAGTCTGGAATTTAGGAGGTCCATATGCTACACCATATCCTCCTCTAGATGATGAATATTACCCACCACCACCTGCTCAACCGGGACATCAGTATCCATGTAAGGTAACGCTATATGATGCTAGTGATAATGTAATTACATCAGGAGAGCATATTCAGTTAACTAGTCAGGGTCGCTTTGGTACTTGGCTTTATTTCAAGGTAGAGCAGCCAGCACCTCATTTTTACGACCAGAATATGCTGGTCTCACAGTCATCTAAATTCAGAATTCAGAGAATGAATCGTGGTATTGTCCAACCTGGACATATCATGATTCAAGGTAATGATAAGATAGCAGTATTACAGCCTAATAATTATTTAGGTGGTACTAGTCAACTTTATAACTATGTCTTTCCTGAGTTAACTGGTCATTCAGTTGGAGGTGGTGCAGGTGATATTCTCCTAACTGGAGTAAATTGTATTGAAGATGGTATAGCGGGTGGAGTAACTGTTCGTAGTAAATATTACCTTGCTCCTACAACATTCGCTATTGGTGGTCCTGTCTATAATATTACTTGTAATGCAGATAGAGTCAGTAATTTCTGGGTCAGTCATACTGAGGGTGGAGTTCATAAATGTAGGCCAATACATATTCATAGTCAAGGACAATTTCCTTATTCTCCTGTAAACTGTTCGTTAGGCGCACCTCTAGGAATTACTGCGGTTGTAGATAGACTACGCGCACGCGCGGATCAGATTCTCTACTACGTCGAACAGGGTTCTTATGAAGTTAAAATGTGGGATATTAAGGCTAACAAACTCCTTAAAGTTATCCCAGGTGATAATGCCCTTGGAGTTATTACAGATATTCTAATAATTCCAGGTGGTGACGTACTAATTGGATACAATAGTGGAACTTATCCAACTACTTATACTATTAGAAGAATAGATGGTCTAGCTAACACTTTTGTTAGAGATTATGTATTCACTTCTAATGGTATCTATAATCGTATTAACTATACTCAGGATAATGGACATATTATGATCTGGACACATGAACAAACTGGATTATCTACATTCCGATATATTAGATTGAGTGATGGAGCGGTAGTATGGACAGTTCACAGTAAAGAATATGAAAATGATACACTCATACTAGATAGTGATCTTTATCGTACAGAACCATATTATCCCCAGTATGGTATTCCACAAAATACTTCACAGCCAAATGGTCCTACATCTCGATGGAATTTTTGGGTAGCACCAGTATACGTTAATAATAATACAAATGCTACTAACGGTGAAGGAATTATGTATGTGGATCTTACAGGTCCACCTCCTGATGATGAGTTCTATCCACCTATTTATCTTCCACCGCTTCCGGGTGAACCACCTACTCAACCACCACCATATCCAGGTTATCCTTGGATTCCACCACCACCAGCATTACCTAATGATCCACCATTAAATCCACCTCAAGTTGTACCACTACCAGTTAAAATCGGAGGAGGATTAATACTATTAGATCCTACTAATGTTAATAGAACTGATCAATATCAAAGTACTACTGGTACTATATTAAATGTACCAATTAAGATGAACATTCGTACTGCCTTCCTGGGAGATTAGTATGAGTAGAGGATCTACCACAAGTGAAGGATCAGGTGGAGAGGGAATTCAGCATTTCTCTACTATTAGAGTTCGTGCGACTGGTCAGGGTCAACTAAAGATGGCAGCTTTTTCACTTGATTATATTAAGAAGAAGGATTTAGTACCCCTTCCACTAGCTGCAATGAGTCGAATCCAACCAAATAGACTCGTGAACTTCGTAGAGCAGCGTGCATGTTTTGAGTTATACACTACAGATGCAAATGAATACGTTCGAATCAATCGAATCATAGTATTCATGAAGGAAATTTACACTTCTCATCCAGGTGCATAATGGCCTTCAAATCACCTAAGAAACAGCCTACATTTCTCGACCTGAAGGGAGTTTTGGCCCAAACTCAACTAGATAATACCTCATATCAATTACTTCAAACTCTTATTGAACGGCTAGGACAATTTCAGATTATTCTAAATGAAGAAATAGCGACTAAAGGTACAGGTAATGGGACTAAAGGTGATAAAGGAGATCCTGGTACTGGTGTAGTTATCAAGGGTAGTGTACCTGATTCGGGCGCACTTCCACCTACTGGTAATCAACCTGGAGATGGATGGATTGCGGCTGATACAGGTCATCTCTGGGTATGGGATGGTGATTCATGGGTTGATGCGGGCTTAATTCAGGGACCACCTGGAGCTACAGGTCCAATGGGTCCACCGGGACCACAAGGAATACAAGGTGTACCCGGTCCTACAGGTCCAACTGGTGCAACAGGTCCACAGGGTCCAATAGGTAATACTGGACCACAGGGTCCACAAGGTATTAAGGGAGATACTGGCGCAACTGGTCCCACAGGAGCTACAGGTAGTCAAGGTCCACAAGGTATTCAAGGTATAAAGGGAGACCCCGGTGAGAGATGGTTCTCACAACCGCGTGTTCCCTCACCTGATGATCCTGTATCTAAAACTGGTGACTGGTTACTTCATACTATTACTGGTGATGTTTATGAATGCATGGCAGCTAATGCATCATGGACAGTTAGAGCTAATATTAAAGGTCCAAAGGGTGATCAGGGTATACAAGGAGCTACTGGTCCAACAGGTGCTACTGGTCCAGCATCTACAGTACCCGGTCCACAAGGTCCACAAGGTGTAAAGGGAGATACAGGTTCTCAGGGGCCTATTGGTAATACAGGTGCAACAGGTAGTACAGGACCAAAAGGTGATAAAGGAGATACTGGTAATACAGGTCCACAAGGTATACAGGGACCAGTAGGACCAGAAGGTCCAGAAGGAGATCCATCTACTGTTCCGGGGCCTGTAGGACCACAGGGTCCAATAGGTCCAATGGGTCCACAAGGTCCACAGGGAAATGAAGGTATACCGGGTCCAGAAGGTCCAGCTGGAGGTATGGATGAATTAGTTCAAACATTCATTACTAAAAATGATGAAAGAACTACATTAGTTAATTCATTAAGACTAGGAGCTGGTGCTGGATTAAATTTATCTGTTAGTAATGGTGTTGCATCTATTAATTTAAATGGAGGTGTTGCAACTCCATCAGCACACGCGGCTACCCATAGGCCCGGTTCAACTGATCCATTAGTCAGTAATGCATGGACTGATACAGCTAATATCTTTATTAAACGACAGGTTATTGATGGTGCAGGACTTGCTGAATCTAGTCAACTTGAGTTAAAAGGTAATCCAGGTGTACATCCTGCACTTGTTCTAAATGAGCCCGGTAATCCAGTCGATGTTCGGAAGGCGCGTGTTCTTTATTATCAGCAAAAAATTCGATTTGATTTTGTAAATGATATAGAAAATGCAAATATTGGCTCTTATGCTTATGTTGATCGAGCTGGAAACTTTGAAGCTGGTGGAGCTGTATTAGGTAAAACTGCTGTCAATACTGATGGTACAATGTATGCAGCTTCAACCATTACAGGTAATCCTGTTAATTCCGGTAGCAGTATGAATGCTGCCAGTTGGATTAAATCTGGTACTTCTATACAAGCAGGTAATGGAAGTTATCTTGATTCCGGTGGAGGTTCTACATTAGTATTAGGTCCCACTAATGTAAATATGTTTTCAGATAGTGTTCAATTTATTAATAAAGCAAATACTTTTTATATTTTTTCATTTAATACTACTTCTATAAGTGCTCATAAACCACTTAATTGTGCTGCAAATATTTTAGCAGCAGCGGGAGGTCTTTATTGTGGAACAGATGCAAGCCCTTGGTATGGGATGCGATCTCAAACACCTCTTGTTATTGTTTCAGATATTCGACAGAAACAAATACATAGTAAACTTGAAAATGTACTTAGATTAGTTGATGATATTGATCCTATTATTGCCTTTTTAAATATTGATCCGCGACAAGAGAAGTTTCCTACATTCTCAGCGCAAGATATTCAAGAGAAGATTGATAAAGTATTGGGAACGAATATTGTACATGTACCTGATGATCCTACTCTACCATTAGGTATGGCTTATGATAAGTTGGCTCCTATCATGTGGCAGATGATTAAGGAACTTAAGGCAAAGATAGAGGGGAGATAACATGGCCGTAGAAGTTTCAGTTAAGCAAATGGGACTTACACGTGATACTGGACCTGGTGGATTTATGGAACGGGTTCAGGCTATGCTTGCACGTGTAACTAGTACAATTCTTAATGAATCTGCTGATACGCCATACCATTCTCATCGTGCAATGTACGCTCAGAGAGTTGTACAAAGTCCACAAATGGCTGCTAATCAGGCTGGTCCTCAGGTAGTAATGGGAGTTAATGTAATAGCTGCTACTACTTATGATGAAATTGAAAAGAAATCTACTTGTACTATTGCTGATATTGATTTGGAATCCCAAATTACTACCTTGTGGAACGCCCTCGCTGGAATTGATACCCCGAGTTGAGGTGAAATATGGCAGGAACTGACCCACGCGCACGTATTCTAGGTGAATCCGATTATCAGCAGCAGCGATATGAAGGTCAGATTGATCCCATAATTGGATTGATGGCAGAGAACTACGGTCGTGGTTCAGAAGCCAATTATGGTGATTATACTGACATCATGAACCAGTATAGGTCCATCGCTGGAGGTGGTGGAGTTGTAGGTGGGGGTGGCGGTGGAGGTGGAGACTACAGTTACTCCGCTGAATCATGGAATCCAGAGTTAATGAGTTATAAAGATCCATTTAACTCATATACTGGATTTCAGGAGTTCAGTAATACAGGTGGATACAGTAAAGATGATGTAGCTAATCTACGCGCACGCGGAACTGCTCCGATTAGAGCGTCATATGCTAATGCTGAACGTGAAATAGCTAGACAGCGGGCACTTCAAGGTGGCTATTCACCTAATGCTTTCGCCCTACAGGGTCGTATGGCGCGTGAACAAGGACAGTTGGGCGCCGATGCTATGCAGAATGTAGAAGGCGGACTTGTTGAAGCTAGGAATACAGGTCGTCTATCTGGTCTCAGTGGTATGACTGACATCGAGAAGCAGCGTCTTGCTGCTGATCTGAAGGTCAATGAGTACAATACTGGTATCAAGAATACAGCTGCTCGAGAAAATGTAGGTGCGCGTAATGCAGCAGCCGCAGGTAGTGCAGCTAACAATGCAGCCGCAGCAGCAGCTAGTAGAGCAGATCAGTTGAATGCACTTCGAGGTATGACCTCACTATATGGAACTACTCCAGGTATGGCCCAGTTGTATGGAGATCAGGTTCTATCAGCCATAGGTCAGAGTGGTACGATGGGTCAGCGTACTGTTGAGAATCAGATTAAGGGTAACGCTGCTCCTGGTGCATTTGAACAGACTACTGACAGGATTAATTCAGGTATTGATACGGGTACTAAGATTGCGAATCTAGCAGGTACTGTGATTAATGGTATCAATCAGTATCGTAACCCACAACAGACTACACAGGGGCCTATAGTGGGTACGAATCCTGGATTTGGTAATGTTCCTCCTGCTCCGAAGAAGAAGAAGTAATATGGCATACGGAATCCAGAACCTTCGACGCAGCACTGTATTCGACCAGTTGACTCCCGGTGCGAGAGGATATAACGAATACTCAGATGATAATGAAGTTATACGCGCTCCTGATGGTCAACCTCTTGAGAGGAATGAGTATGAGCCATCAGACACGCGCGTACTCAGACCTGATGGAACTCCACTAGAGGAACCTCCTAGTGGACTAGCTAAGATAGCGGACGTATCAGTAAATCCCAACAAGCCTAATGAACAAGAGAGACTAAAGGGATACCTCGATACTATCGGTGGAGCATACACACCTGACTACACATCACGAAATAGGAATGATCGTCTGTTGGATGATGCTCCCACACGCGGTCAGCCTACTAATTGGGATAGAACCGCGGCTATTCTGATGTCTCTCGGTCAGAAGGATGCCCTCGGTATTCAGGAGAGGGTACTTCAGGCACCATACTATCAGAAAGCTGAAGAATTCAAACTGAAGACTGAACCATTCTACAAGGCTGCTGAACTGGAGAACAGGCAGAACATTAATGAACGTACACTACTAACTAATGCGGCAACTACCTACACGGCTGCTGAGCGAAATAGAATTGCTCAGGAAAATAATGAAGCTAAGGCTGAGAATGAACGTATTAGAGCTCAAGCCTATGCATTCAAACAAACACATCCTAACTGGACTATTAAAACTGACGGTCCTAATGTGATGGCATATAATCCACAAAATCCATCAGCACCACCTATTAATCTAGGTCCATCTGGTAAGATGTCTCAGATAGATCTAGAAAATCTTAAGGGTGAGTATAGAGTTGAAGCTGCTCGTCAGACTGGTGCTGATGCAATGGCTCGTACTCAAGTAGCTGGTGCTGAGACTTATGTAGATCCAGCAACTAATCAGCCGCGTGTAGTAAATCCTAGAACTGGTGAAGGAATGGGTGGAGGTCCAGTCCGAAAACCTACCACAGGTGGAGCTGGATCAACTAACACACTAGAAACTAGAAGGCAAGAACAAGATGCAATGGAGAATGCATATACAGGTGATAATGCAACTGCTCGTAAGTATATGACAGGTGATCCAAGACATGGATTTATTTGGAAGAATAGACCTACTGTTACTCCAGAGTCTCTATGGCCTGGTAAGCAGGAAGTAACTGAGGCAGATGTAGCTGAATATGATCGGTATAGAACATCAGTTGATCCTAACTATAAACCACCTACTAAGGGATTAGGTCCATCTACCAGAGTATTAAATCCAGATGGAACAGAGTCTACTGTTCCTAATGTTACTAGTCCTTCTAAGGATATTAATGCTCCACAAAAAACTACAGGAAAAGACTATAGACTAAAGCAAAATCCAAATAATCCTAATGAGAAGGCTCGATCATTTGATGGCGGCAAAACGTGGCAGAAGTCTACTGATGGTGGGAGAACCTGGAGGTAATTGTGCCTAAGCCGCCCTATGATGATTGGGATGACATTACTCCTAAATCTGGATTGTCTACTCCTTATGATGACTGGGAGGACGTTGAACCCGAACCATTAGATACTAGTTTCGGTAGTGGATACGGACTTCCATCACTACAGGATGTATACTCGACCGCGCTTAAAATGCCGAGTCGATTGATTAGTAGTGGTGTGGGTGCGCTCGATATTCTCCAGTCTCCTTGGAGGTCAATGAATCCTAGTATTCCCGCTGTAAGTAGTTACTTGCGGGATAATTTGGGTTATGATCCTGAGGGATGGGAACAGGAGATTTCCGAAAAGGAAGATTCTCCTGAACTGATAGCTGCACAACAGGAACATGCGAAAGCAAAGGGAATTGGTGGTACTGCATCATCCTATTGGCGTAATCCCGGTCTAGCTCTATTGGAAGCTGAGTCATCCGCTCCGGAGATGCTAGTAGGTGGTGCAGCTGGACGTGCATTGAAATATGCCAGACCAGCCCTGAGTGCAGCAGCTTCAGGCGCACTCGGTGAAGCATTTACAACAGCAAGTAGTCAGGCAGCTCAGATAGCACAAGAGAATGGTGATTTTAGACCTCAGGATGCTGTAACTGCTCTAGCCTCGGGTGCTCTAACTGGTCTTATCTCTGGAGTTGGCGGTAAGCTGGCTCATGGAATTGGACTGCCTGATGTAGACGCATTCCTAGCAGACCGAAATATTACTGGAAGCAGGAGAATTCCTGCACTAGTTGCTGCTGGTCTGATTGAAATCCCCGAAGAAGGAGGGCAGTCATATCAGGAACAAGTTGCAACTAACCTAGCTACTGGTAAGCCTTGGAGTGAAGGTGTAGCAAGTGCGGCTGTAGGTGGTGGTATTGGTGGTGGCTTGATGGGTAGTACTATGCCTGCATTTAGACGTGGTGCTCCATCTGCTCCACCTGCACCTCCTGATTATGGTGGTGTAGATCAGGGTGTACAGACAGGTGCATTCGGAACAGATGAAGAAGCTGTAGGTACTTCATTTGTTGTAACTCAGGCAGAAGCAACACCTGAGTTCATTAAAACTATGCGGGAGAATGGCTTTGAACCCGGTGGCATGTTGCCTCGGGGTAGAGTTCTATTTAAGGCAATTAGTGCGCCTGAAACTGTTGAAGTTCCTGATACTCCTGAAGTACCTGATCTTCCACTCAATACTCCTATTCAGAATCAGTTTAATCAGGGTCAAGGAGCACAACCGGGTGAGACTACTGGACGTGTGGCTCAGATGCCTGCGTCTGCTGATCAATCTCTCAATACTCTTATAAGTGGTCCTCGTGATGAAGCAA
>Ga0193738_1000142_pt1 | contig 47024 bp, 51 predicted proteins | sample L2a1metaG_FD_144927 | JGI IMG/M metagenome (GOLD analysis project Ga0193738, IMG submission 144927) | Soil microbial communities from a riparian zone of the East river system, Colorado, United States - L2a1 | ecosystem: Environmental > Terrestrial > Soil > Riparian zone | place: USA: East River... | reverse complement strand
AAAAATATCGTAAAGAACCGGATGCTTTCATTTGTTCATATGTTCCATTTGTAGCGATAAATGGAAATACCGTAGTCAGGGTCGTTAGATCCTTATATAATAAGGTGTCATTCCATTTATTGCGATCGGATCTAAATATAGCATTGGCATTATCTGCAGCTCTTATTTTTACTTTACTAAATGCGATCCCGCTGATCAAGGCTGCCGTATCTTTTTTTATGTCCTCGTAAAATGCTTTTGCTAAAATTTTTTCACGGTCACTTTCGATCTTATGCTCCAATTGATATTCCGCTAAGAATCCGCAGAACACAGCAAGGAACAACATGATAAACTCCCAGAAATAATGTGTCCATTTTCTTCTTGCTGTATGAGTGTGGGCATGTACTTCCATGATAATTTATTTCAGTTTATATTCTTTTCGAATAAAATCAATCAAAAGTTCTGCGCTTTTTTTAATTGAAAGATTTACTTGCATATCTGAGACAGCCCGTAGCCGACTTGAAATGCTTTGATTAATTAACTCATTCACATATTCACTATTCAGCTTTATTTGTTGACTTGAACTTTTTTGGATCAAAAAAATTGAATCATAGAGTGCATTTAGTAAATCTTTGCCGGCAATCGTTTTATTTAATACATCTGTAAAATCATGGGTTGTTTGGTTTGTAATATCCCTCCTTACTTCCAGTCTTCTCATCAGTCTGTCGTAGGCTGCAATCGAATCAACCACACCTCTCTTACGAATCAGGCGCATACCTCCGGAGTTTTTTAATTGTGTAATGGTGCCGTCGTTGGCAAAAAACATTATTTGAATTGTACTATGCCTCAGATGCTGGTAAGTCCTTAGCGGAATCTCATTATTGGTTTCTTCTGTAAGTACCAAAAGGGCAGAGTCAATATTTTGAATCCTTGTTCTTGCAGAGTTGGCAACAGTATCTAGCCAGGCGATGTCCAATTGTAAATCTTTTATATACGAATTGACAAATTGTTTTTCTCTTTTGTGTTCAATCATGTGCTCTCTCTGATTCTCTGCTAAAAAACCACAGAACACAGCAAGGAACAACATGAGAAACTCCCAGAAATAATGTGTCCATTTTTTTCTTGAAGTATGTGCATGGTGGTGTACTTCCATAAAAAATTATTTCAGGTGATATTCGTTTTTTATTTCATCGATCAGTTTTCCTACTTGTGTTCTGAGAACTCCTAGAATATTCATAATTCCATAATCATTAAAGTTTGATTGCTTTGCCTGTACTAAAAATTCATTAAGTATTGATTTGTCTGTTGTAAGTAATTGAAATGGTACATTTCGGCTTGGATACCGTATCAATCCCCGAATGTCAGTCGCATTTGAAACAAGTGAATAAAATTGCTCGCCCTGAAACATTTTTGCTATGATTTGTGAAATATTAATTTTATTGGCTTCCTCTGCTTTCTTATTCCAGCCACAGTTAGAATAATATGTCGTAATAGCGTTATATAATTCGAGGTTCCTGAAGTATCGCAAGCTACCTGAACTGCTCAATTGTTGTATGGTTGCGTCATTTGGAGCAAATTGATAATTAAGCGTAACAAAATGACCATAATAATAAATCGCCGATGCATTTGATTGTAGATCGGGTAATGACAAAAAATAAAAAAGGCTATCCAACTTTCTTGTCCTCCATGTTTTTACCCTCATTACATTGTCAATAAGCGCTGTATCCTTTTTAAAATCCTCATATAATAATTTTGCAAATTTTATTTCCCGCTGATGCTCGATAGTATGTTCGAGTTTATACTCTGCCAAAAAACCACAGAACACAGCAAGGAACAACATTACAAACTCCCAAAAATAATGTGTCCATTTTTTTCTTGCTGTATGAGTGTGTGCATGTACTTCCATAAAGTTTATTTAAGGTGATACTCCTTATTAATATCAGTAATTAATTGTTTTGCCTGCACTAATAATTCTTCTGATTTGATCAACTGGGTCTGGTGAATTCGCTTAACATATTGAACCTGCCCGATAAATTCATTTATTAATCCGGCATCATTGGAATATAATTGGGGATTGTTTACCGGGCGACCGATCTCATCTTTAGCGATAATCTCAAAAAAAACATTTGTATTAAATAATTTTCTTGCCAGCTGCCTGTATTCAGACCTGACTTCTATCTCATCTCCCATTTCAAATAACACATTTCTCATTTTCTGGTCATAGGCCATGATGTGGCTGGTAATATGATTATTACGAATAAGCCGCAGGTTGCCCGAACTTTTTAATTGCTGTATAGTTCCGTCATTCGGAAAAATATTAACAGGAGGAGAGCTGCTTCGTGCAAAAAAATAAATATCATTCCCATATCTATCCCGTTGTGGCGAGTTGAGCAATTCCACCAACGAGTCGGTCATCCCTAAACGGCTTTTTCTTAAAGAAATATTTTTTTCAAGCATCAGGATGTCGGCCTTCAAGTCATCTATCATGGATCTCATATATTGCTCTTCCCGCTGGTGTTCGATGGTGTGTTCAAGTTTATATTCTGCAAAAAAACCGCAGAACACAGCAAGGAACAACATGAGAAACTCCCAGAAATAATGCGTCCATTTTTTTCTTGAAGTGTGTGCATGGTGGTGTACTTCCATAAATATTAGTTAAGCCTATATTTATTTTTTAAAAAGACGATCAGTTCATTAGCACTTTGTTTCAAATTTTGAAGCATAGATTTCTTGGATCTCCTTGAACCATTCATTTGCAAAGCATGATACCCCAGCTCTTTCAATTGCTCAGGATCATAGCTTCTGAGTGAAGGGTTGTAGTTGCTGCGATTAATATTGCCTTCTTTGCTTTCCTGGTTTAGCATTGTTAAAGGGTCAAAAATTTTTGCTGCTATACGCTTATAGGCATCAAACTCCAGGTTGTAATTTTCCTGCAACATATGTAATAAAGTAAATTGGCTATAATATGCCATTATTTTATTGGATGCTTCAACCTCCCGAATAAGACGAAATCCGCCGGAATTTTTTAGCTGATCAAAAGTTCTTGTATTATTTGCAAATGGGATATACCTCGGCCCCATCCGGGCTATATAATAAAGCTGGTCGCCATTTTGCCTGGCCAATACCGGATCATTTAATAAAAAGATCAGTGTATCAAGTCGGTCAATACCGCTTTTTTCAGAAGCCGTCAAGCTGTCGAGATTTGTTATATCAGTGTTGAGATCATCAACAAGTGACCTGATAAATTGTTTTTCTCTATCCTTTTCAATTTTATGCTCCAACTGGTATTCTGCTAAAAATCCGCAGAACACAGCCAGAAATAACATGAGAAATTCCCAGAGATAATGGGTCCATTTTTTTCTTGATGAATGTGAGTGGGCATGTACTTCCATAAATATTTATTTCAGGTGGTATTCTGTTTTTAGAGTATTTAAAAGATTAATTGCCTGGGCAAGCAGTTTTCTTGATTCCCGCCTGTATCCTTTGTTTACATTTTTCAATGATACCAGCCGATAATTAAACTCATTCAAAGAGTTTTTATAAGCAGGCATCAATGGCGGTTTTATCTCAAGCCTTAGTGGTGTATTATTAGCATCGGAAAATCTTCCCAACTCGAGTCCAATAAAAATATTAGGAGCCGTTTCTCTTTGAATATTAATGATAGACTGCTCTTGCTCGTCAAGTCGCAATAGAGATTTAACAACAGCATCGTATTTCATAATACTGTCAATAACAATTTTCTTACGTATCAACCGGAGGCTACCTGCTCTTAATTGCTGTATGGTGCCGTCTGTAGGTGTAAATTGGTAATGCGTAACCCGTGGAAGACTTGCAGCTAAAAAATATATTTCCTTTGTGTATCGATCTGCCGAGTCACTATTTATTAAGGACATAAGCGAATCTAATCTTGACTCACGGATAGTTCTGCTGCCAATGATCTCACTAAGTTTAGCTGTGTCAGCTTCTACATCATTGATAAGCGAATTAATAAATTGTTTTTCCCGCTGATGTTCAATAGTGTGCTCCAATTGATACTCTGCTAAAAAACCACAGAACACAGCGAGGAATAACATAAGAAACTCCCAGAAATAATGTGTCCATCTTTTTCTTGATGTGTGAGAGTGGTGGTGTACTTCCATAAATTATTTATTATTAAATTTCATTTGCCTGGTCACAATTTTTTTTCATTTGCTTTTAAGACCCTCAAAAGATTTCCCCCAAGAATTTTATTGATACCTTTTTTGCTAAATCCTTTTTCTACCAACGCTTTTGTGATCAACGGATAACTTGTAACATCATCTAATTGTTTTGGTGTAATATTTATACCATCAAAATCAGAACCCAGTCCAACGTAATCAACTCCAACCAGGTTAACGATGTATTCAAGATGCTGAATGAGCATTGACATAGGTGGCCGGATACTGTCAACTTCGGCTGCATACTTATATACCATGTAGTCCAGGGCGTAAAAATCTTCCATCCCACTTTTCATTAATGAGTCTACTTCAGCTTTATGTTTTTGGAAAAACAAATCTTCTTTTTTTCCAGATGTACTATCAATAAAACCGGGATTAAAATTGAGTTGAATTACTCCACCATTTTTTGCAATTGCTTTTATTTGTTCATCTTTTAAGTTGCGCCGGTGCGGAGTAATATTATAGACGCAACTGTGTGATGCGATGATCGGTTTTGAAGTGATGCTTATTATATCCCGGAAAGTTTGTTCACCCACATGGCTCACATCTATCATCATTCCAAGTTCGTTCATGCGTTTTACAACTTGTTTACCAAAATCTGTAAGTCCTTTGTGTTGCAGATCGGGTTTTGTTGTTTCGTCTGCTGCACTCGTAGCCCAGGAAGGTGCAGTGTTATGTGTTAAGGTCATATATCTTGTGCCACGTTTATACAATGCATCTAATTTATTCAGGTCATCTTCTATCATATGACCGCCCTCTACTCCAAACATGGCAGCGATCTTATGCTGCTTTACTGCTTTTAATAGTTCAGCATAATTAGCAACTTTTACAATTTTACCAGGGTTACGTGCAACCACTGCATCGAGGCTATCCATTTCCCGGTTAGCAAAAGCATATGGGTTTTTCAAACCTCCGTCACAGTACACAGAAAATATTTGTACATCCAGTCCGCCTTTTTTCCATCGAGCAAGATCAGAATGTGTTTTACCAGTAAGATCCCGGTCAAATACAATTTCTATATCGGCAGCCTTCATCAATATATCGTTGTGTGTATCTACCACAATAGCTTTTGCATGAATTTTTTTATACGATTGCGCTGCAAGCTGCTGCGTGAATAATACACCGAGTAGTAAAATTTTTATTTTCATTCTTCCAGGTTTATTTCAGATGATATTCTTTCTTGATAAGATTTATAAGGTCAATTGCATTTTTAAGCTGTACGGTATAGTTGTTCTTTATAGCTTGCCGTTGGATCTGTTGTACAAGGAAAACAAGATTGGCATATTCTGAAAGCAGTTTGGGATCATCATACAACAACACAGGGTTATCTTTTATAGGAAAGATCTCCAATTCATAGTCAGCATCAAAAAAATAACGGCTGTCGAGTATCTTATTCCGGAAATCGCCTGCTTTGTTTAAAAAGAAAAGATAGCGTTCTTGCAAAAAGATCGTTGTTTGACAATTGCTCCAGTAATTCACAATGCTGTCTGCCACGTTTTTCTCCCTGATAAGTCGCATGGCTCCGGAATTTTTTAACTGTGAAGATGTCCTGTCTGTATATTGAAAACTGAGTGGCCTTAAATATTGTCTTGAATAAATGTAAAGTTTTTTTACAGCGCTGTCTTTTATACCCACATCATAAATAGTTTGTCTTAATGTATCCCCTCCTTTTACCAGGTAGTCATTGAAGTTGAGGGCCCGAATTAACCATGATGTATCCTTTTGCAGATCCTCCACTAATGAAGTCATATATACTTTTTCTCTCCTATGTTCAATCATGTGTTCTCTCTGGTTCTCTGCAAGAAAACCACAAAACACAGCAAGGAACAACATGAGAAATTCCCAGAAATAATGTGTCCATTTTTTTCTCGGCGTATGTGTATGTGCATGTACTTCCATGTTATTTTAATTTGTAATGTAGTCTCAGTTCCTGTAAAAGTTTATGATTGGTCGCTATATAATCACTCATTTGCAGTGACCGGCTTGAAGACATCATTGTTTTATAAAACATGATCATATTCGCCACCTCACCTTTATCAAAAGAAGCCAGGTTCAATATGCTTGCCTTTATAATAGTATCGCCTTTTCTATATTCATTGATAAGGTTTAGATAATAAGCGTTTTGATCTTTCTTTCGCAGTTCATCCGCCCATTTAAAATCATAATGCTTCAGCATGAACGGTTTTATAGGGTTGGCAAAGAATTGGTATTCCTGCTCGTTCCTGTAACGGACATTATTAATGCAAACACTAATATCACCAAATAGTTTTTGCAAAGTTGCATTTTTGAAATACCTCAGTGAGCCCGAACTCTTGAGCTGGCTAAGCACTCCATCTTTTGGTTCAAAGGAGTAGCTGTTGATAAGATAAAATACAGTTGTATAGGCTGGATAAAATGCTTTTGGAAGATCGGTTAACGAGCTGTCTTTTATATAGCCCCACAAATAATCACAGTCCTTTTCTTTTTCTAACCGGGCATTTAGTTTATTGGAAAAAGAAACAGAGTCCGCAAATAACTCTTCGTATAAAGCATTGGCATATTCTTTTTCCCGCTGGTGTTCTATTACATGTTCCAGTTTGTACTCAGCAAGGAAACCGCAGAATACAGCAAAAAATAACATTAAAAACTCCCAAAAATAATGCGTCCATTTTTTTCGGGCAGTATGTGAGTGTGCATGTACTTCCATAAAATTATTCTTTAATCAAAGCTGTATTCTTTTTTAATTATTTCAATAAGCTGTTTTGCCCGGTTTTGAAGGGCAATAGCATTACGGATATAAAATTTAATGGTAGTGGAATAGTAATGATAGTTCAGCGATACGGTGTTTATATCCTTTACATCAGTAGAAAGCAGAGATGGCCTTACCAAAGGTTTGCTGATAGTTGTTCTTTGGCCACTCAAACTACTATTAGCGATAATTTTTATACTCATCGTCATTTGCTGAAAAACATAACTGTCAAACAACCGGGTATTTCCTTTGTGAATTTCATCCATTTTCAAAAGCAGCAGGTCTATCTGATTTTCCAGCCACTGAAAGGATGTATAATAGGTGCCGATACTATCGAGCAATTCTTTGTCTTTTATATACCGGAGCAAGCCTGCAGTCTTAAGCTGCTCAAAAGACTTTGGGTTGGTATAGTAATACCCAAGATTGGCAGTAACAGTTCTGGCGGCAAAATAAATCTCGGTGGTATTTGTAATATCCGAGTGTAACAACTCCACCAGTGAATCGGCCATCTTTGCACCATAACTATTGCGGTCTGTTACCGAATCAAAAAGACTGATATCTGATTGAAGGTCGGATAACATAGAATTCAACTGTGTCTTCACTTCTTTTTTGTGAAGAATTCCTTCCCGGGTGTTTTCTGCATAAAACCCCAATGAAACCGCAAGGAACAACATTAAGAATTCCCAGAAATAATGTGTCCATTTTTTTCGAGCAGTATGTGTATGGGCATGTACTTCCATAAATATTTATTTCAGGTGATATTCTTTTTTAAGATCGTTTATAAGTTCATTTGCTAGTTCCGTAGCTCTTTGCAAACGGATCTCATTGAAGCGGAGATTTCTTTGCTGAACAACTGTCATATTCAGCAACTCTTTTATTTCTTTTCTTTGGTTTTCAAGAGGCACTGTTTTAATATTAAAATAATTTTCCTTGGTTTCACCCGACATTGTATCCAGTGACAATAATTGGTGCTTTGACAGATCATGGTGAAGGCCGGGATCAATGATCCCGTTTATCATCGTTAATAACATGTTGCCCCTTGTTTGGTGATTGTGGAATTCTCCCTCGATACCATTTACCAGTGCTTCATATTCCATCAATTTTTCCAATAGTTGATAATTTTTAAAATACCGGAGACTTCCCGAATTTTTAATTTGTTCAAATGTGGCACGATGCCATGCAAGAGGAACTGTCCAATACATAAACCGGGTATAAAAAGAAAATTCCGAAGCATTGCGACCTTCTAAAGGTCTTTGAGCATGGTTTAGCAGACTATCCGTAATTGCAATAAAGATCCTGCCTGATCTCTTCTGAACATTAATAGCAGTTGTGTCATTTTGCAGATCCTGCACCAGCGATCTTGAAAATTCTTTTACCCGGACATTTTCTATATAATGCTCCCGTTGATTTTCTACAAGAAAACCAAGCGTAACAGCAAGGAACAACATTAAAAACTCCCAGAAATAATGTGTCCATTTTTTTCTTGAGCTGTGTGCATGGTGGTGTACTTCCATAAATTTTATTTCAAATGATATTCTTTTCGCAATAGTTTCAACAATTCAGCATTCACGTCAATATATTTTTTGTAATGTACCCTGCGGGTGGCACCCAGTCCGGCCCTGCCATAAAAACTCATGAGGTTTACCGCTTCTTCTTTATCAAATTTTGCAGGGGATTTAAAGTGAAATGGGATCATTTCATTATTGTTTTCGTAGGTGGTAGTTACAGTAAAAAGATCCTGCACCTGGCCCCGTGTTAATTGATCTTCAAAATTGTAATCATAATGACGAAGAATGATCGGATTGAGGTATTGTATTCTTATCTGGAATTCTAACTCCTGCCTGTCATTGATGTTGCGAATTGCTACCGACAGCTGGCCAATTAGCTTTTGCAATTCTTCATTTTTAAAATAGCGTAGTGAGCCGGAATTCTTTAATTGCTCCAATACCATAGTACTTGGTTCAAAGATGGATGGTGTTCTGAAATATATTGCATATAAAAAATTAAGGCTAAACGTTTTTGACACATTGTTCAGGCTGCTGTCTCTAAAATATTTTGCCAGGTAAGAAAATGCGTTTTCAGCCTTTATCCGGTTCTGAACTTTTTGAGCCGCAACAACCGAATCATTTTTTAATTCTTCATAAAAGCTTTTCGCCAATTCTTTTGCCCGGTCTTTTTCAATCTTATGTTCCAGTTGATATTCTGCCAAAAATCCGCAGAACACAGCAAGGAACAACATTATAAATTCCCAGAAATAGTGTGTCCATTTTTTTCTTGCGGTATGAGTATGTGCATGTACTTCCATAAAGTTTATTTCAGGTGGTATTCTTTTTTAACCAGGTCCATTAATCTTATTGCATCTTTTTTTGCAATACTTGAATGAGTTGTCATCCGGCTGCTCCAATTCCGCCACATGCCAAATGAATTATAATATTGTTGCAGCTTTTGTTCATTGTCCGTAAGCAGTTTGGGTTGCAGTGCAAGAGAATCTGCTGTGATCACCTGGCGTTGCTGCCAGCTTTTACTAAGAAAAAAGTTACAGAGATCATAATCAAAGATCTCATTTTGCTTTTCTAAAAGACCAATACTCTGGTCAGCCAATATTTTTTCAATTCCTATATAAGTATTACGGATATAACGGTCATATTCGATCACTGCATTAGACACCGCTGAATTTCGTATGAGTCGGAAATTTCCTGCACTCCGTAACTGTTCAATTGTACGATCACTATAATTAAAGCTGCTGAAACTTTGCGCAAGAGTGGATGCCTTATACGCATTTAATATCTCCTCCTGTGTTTGCGGATTTTTGACCGAAGCTTTCAGTGAATCAAACCTCTCAACATTTGATTTGAATATTGAAATTGATCGATTAAAGTTCGCCGTATCATTCCTAAGGTCTTGAAGCAGGGTTTTTATAAATTGTTTTTCCCGCTGATGCTCCACATAATGTTCCCGCTGGTTCTCTGCAAGAAAACCACAGAACACAGCAAGGAATAACATTAAAAATTCCCAGAAATAGCTTTTCCAGTTTTTCTTTCCATGAGAATGTGAATGTGCATGTACTTCCATAATAATTTTTTAATGCAGATCCAATTGTTTTTTTATTAAGATTTCCATTTCCACACAAGAAGCTCTTGCATCTCTGAATGCATCCAAACTTCTTCTTAATCTTTCCAGTCGCAACGTAAGGGCAGCACCCATATCGTGACGAAAAACTGCCGCATCATTTCCGCTTAGCACATCATGATGGTTAGCCAGCTTTTCTATTTTAACCGGATCTGAGTGATTGCTTGTATCAAGATTTAACTGGCAGGTAAGATCATAGCTTTTATAAACAGCGGGAATAAATAGCTCGGTATAATATTTTTTTTCAAACTCCTGGTTGCGGTATTGTGCAAAATTGGTAATGCGTTCATAGTCCATCATTTTTTTAAGGAACTCGATATTTCCTATATACCTTAATGAACCGGATGATTTCATTTGTTCATAGGTTTCCTTACGGACCAAAAAATTTCTCACCCAAATAGCTCCCATGCTTTTAGAAAAAGCCGCCCTGTCAATGGTTGCGCTGTCTTTTATTAACCAGTTTACTAATTCATCGTGACTAGCAATAATGATGTGGTCTTGTTTTATCAGCGAATCAAGATTGCTGATATTGGTTCGTACATCCAGCAACATGCTTTGTAAAAATTTCTCAGCTCTTTCTTTTTCGATCTTATGCTCCAGTTGATACTCGGCCAGGAAACCTGAGAACACTGCGAGGAACAGCATGATAAATTCCCATATATAATGGGTCCATTTTTTTCTTGCCGTATGAGCATGTGCATGTACTTCCATAAATGTTATTTGAAATGATATTCATTTTTTAAAAGAATGATCAACTCCTTAGCATTCTCTTTTAATCCTGGTAATTCAGATTTATGCCTTATGTTAAGGCCTTCTCTAAGTGATAGCATTGTATTGACCAATACTTTTATATCCTTGATGTCATTGGTTAAAAGGCCCGGGCCATTTATTGCCATTTCATTATAATAATCTGTCCGCACCAAAGAATCCCTATTTGAATCTAATGCATCTTTAAATTTCCGCGGATAATTCTGATCAAAGACCCGGTTTCCGGATTCTCTGAAATGCCGGAATCCTTCTTCGTCATTTTTGTAATCCTCATCCATGTGACGGGTAAAAGCATCATATCCACTAATACGTTTTATAATGCTATCATTTGAAAAATAGCGAATGCTTCCTGAATTTTTAATTTGCTCAAGAGTTGTCCTGCTCCAGGTGTAAGGACGGTACATCTGGTCGAGACTGAAGAAAACATATAAATCAATATTCTTAATTTCTTTGATCCCCTTGCTTTGCAGTAATTCTGCAATGCTGTCAATTTGGTGTACTATCCGCCTGGCCTGTCTCATGATCCTGCTCACCATCGCCGTATCGCTTTTCAGATCATTTATAAACGACTGTGCATATTGCCGGGCTCTTTGTTTTTCAATATAATGTTCCCGTTGGTTCTCTGCTAAAAAACCACAGAACACAGCAAGGAATAACATGAGAAACTCCCAGAAATAATGTGTCCATTTTTTTCGTGAAGTATGTGTATGGGCATGTACTTCCATAAAATTTTTATTTCAGGTGGTATTCTTTTCTGAGAGTTTTCAATAATTGATAATTAGCCTTTGCATAGGGAATATATTGTGTTTGGCGGGTGCCTCTTAGCATCAGCAAATAATAGGAGGCTGTATTTTCAGCCTCCTGCCTGGAAAATTTATCAGCATTCACTAACCTTCCTGAAGCTTTTATTTCTTCTTTGTTGTTAAGTGCTTCTAATAAAGTGACAGTTCCTTTTTTTGTAAATCTTTCATACCAGGCAAAATCATAATGCTTAATCGTGAAGGGGCGCAAATAGAATTCGATGTAACTATATTCTTTTTCGTTGCGGCTTCTTACGTTGGCTACCGCTACACTCAGTCTACCAATACTGGCCTGCAGTTCGCTGCTTTTAAAATAGCGCAGTTCACCAGAATTCCTAAGCTGATTCAGGATCCCATCATTGGGCTCAAATAACAACTGGGCAGACTGAATAAAAGCCCAGGTAAAAGCAGGATAGAAACGTGTAGAAAGATTTGTTAGGCTACTGTCCTTTACATAATCGATGAAGAAAGCACATTCTTTTTCCTTAATTATCCTGATTGCAATTTTTTCCTCCAGAGCAATTGAATCGGCAAGTATTTCTTTGTACAGATTTTTTGCAAGTTGTATAGCCCGCTGGTCTTCTACATAATGTTCCCGGTAGTTCTCAGCTAAAAAACCACAGAACACAGCAAGGAATAACATGAGGAACTCCCAGAAATAATGTGTCCATTTTTTTCTTGAAGTATGAGTATGAGCATGTACTTCCATTTAGTTTGTTTTATATGTTTTTTGTATCAATAGAAGCAGCTGTTCTGCCAGTTCTTTATTCTTTTTCAAGCTTATGGTACCTATTATCAAAGCATCCTTATCCTGCTCCAACATAAAAGCAAAAAGTTTAATTGCTTCTCTCTTGATAGTTAATAAAGCAGGAGTACCAGTTTGTAGTCTTTCTATCTTCAGATCAGGTGAAAATCGTATAAAATTGTTATCGAATATAGCAGCGGAAGACTCTAGTGCTTTATCAGACCATGTATTGATAGCCGGTTGTTGTACTGTTGCAACGTAATCACAATAGGTAGAATAAATTGTAATACTGTCGGATACCGCTTTCTTACGAATCAAACGAAGACCACCGGCATTCATCAATTGGTTAATAGTACGTTTGGAATAAAGGGGGGCATTAATGTATCCGATATGTCTCCAGTGCATATCGTAAAGAACGGCAACTTCTTCATTCGTCCAGGTTCCTTTATCAAGCAATAAAACAAAACTATCCTTTCCCTTTATTTGATCTATATTCTTTATAATGGCATTGGCAAGAGATAAGGTGTCATTCTTCAAATCCTCCACAAGTGATTGTATATACTGCTTCTCTTTGTCTTTCTCAATCTTGTGTTCCAGTTGATATTCGGCTAAAAATCCGCAGAACACAGCAAGGAATAACATTAGAAACTCCCAGAAATAATGAGTCCACTTTTTTCGAGGCGTATGAGAATGTGCATGCACTTCCATTAAATAATATTTGGTTGCTTAAAAGGAGTTTTCGGGATGGATGATGGCCGTTTTAAATGGGTGGTGATAATAACTGCAAAAGATAATTATTTTTCCGCCTATAGTTGTAACTTTTATTCCTATTTAAAGGCTTGCCTAACTCATTTGATATAATTGTTATCGGTGTTGGTTCTATGGGATCGGCAACCTGTTATTATTTATCAAAGCGAGGCTATAAAGTTTTAGGTCTTGAGCAATTTGATATCACTCATGAGTTTGGTTCACATGCGGGTCAGAGTCGTATCATCCGCAAAGCATATTTTGAACATCCGGATTATGTTCCTCTTTTAGAAAGAGCTTATGAAAATTGGGAAGCACTTGAATGGGAAACCGACAAGCAGGTCTATTATAAAACAGGTTTATTATACGCCGGTAAACCCGATAATGAAATAATAACAGGAGTAGAACGATCAGCAGAATTATATAATATTGGCCTTGACCAAATGAATATTGCTGCGGCGGCCGATCAATTCCCTCAATTTAAATTTCCGGATGATTTTGAAATTCTGTTTGAGCCCGAAGCCGGATTTATAACTCCGGAAAAAGCAATTCGTCTGTATGCAAGGCAAGCAAAACAAAATGGAGCAACCATCCAGTCAAATGAAAAGGTAATTGATTGGAAAAAAGAGGGAACCGGTATTATTGTAAGAACAGATAAAGATTCTTATCAATGCAATAAGCTTATAATTACCGCCGGCGCATGGGCTGGTAAAATGATACCTGGTCTTGCTGATAAAATAAAAGTGACCCGGCAATTTGTTGCCTGGATCAAAACAAGGAATGATCACCAGTTTGAATTAAATAAATTCCCCTGCTGGATGATCGGTGATGATCTGAAACATGGATGTTATTATGGCTTTCCTTTGTTAGATACAGAAAAGTTTGGTGAACCGGCTGGTTTAAAATTGGCGCATCACTTCCCTTCTCAAACAACTGATCCCGATAATGTGGATAGACAAACAACAGGATCTGATATAGAAAATTTAAAATATTGTTTGAACAAATATTTGCCCGGAGTTTTTGATTCAATTCTTCATACAAAGATCTGTTTGTACGCAAATTCTCCAGATGAAAATTTTATAATAGATAAACTCCCGGGCCATGAAGAAAATGTTTCCATTGCCTGTGGTTTTAGTGGTCATGGTTTTAAGTTTGCTTCCGTGGTCGGAGAAATTCTTGCTGATCTTGCAACAGAAGACAAATCAGATCTTCCAATTGAGTTTTTAAATGCAAAACGTTTTGTTTGATAAGACAAAATGATACTAACTTCATCAAACATTTTTAAAATATTTCTTATGTCTGATCGTCGCCGTTTTTTACAAACATCTGCAACACTTTTGGGTGGAAGTACTTTGTTGTCTTCTTTCAGTAAAGAACCTTTTGGCATTTTCAAAAATAAGATATCGCCTTCCGATCAATTGAACATTGGCGCTATTGGCATAAATGGTATGGGTTGGAGCAATCTTTCTGCAGCATTAAAAGTGCCTGGAGTAAATATTGTGGCGCTTTGTGATGTTGATAAAAATGTAGTGGATAAACGAATGGCTGATCTTGCAAAAATGAATGTAGATACAGCGAAAGTAAAAACGTATGGGGATTACAGAAAGCTCCTGGAGCAAAAAGATATTGACGCGGTCATCATCGGCACACCGGATCACTGGCATGCATTGCAAATGATACATGCAGTTGAAGCAGGCAAACATGTTTATGTAGAAAAACCGGTTGGAAATTCAATTGAAGAATGCAGGGCAATGGTTGCTGCACAAAAAAGATATAATAAAATTGTACAGGCTGGTCAATGGCAAAGAAGCCAGCAACATTTCAGAGATGCGGTTGATTTTATAAGAACAGGGCAATTGGGAAATATAAGAACTGTAAAAGTTTGGTGCTACCAGGGATGGATGAAACCTGCAGAAAAAGTTCCCGACTCAGATGCACCAGCAGGTGTAGATTATGCAATGTGGCTTGGCCCTGCAGAAAAAAGAAAATTCAATGCAAGTCGTTTTCATTTCAACTTCCGTTGGTTTTGGGATTATGCCGGTGGTTTGATGACAGATTGGGGAGTTCACTTAATGGACTATGCAATATTTGGAATGAATGCTGATGTTCCAAAAACCGTTTCGGCACTGGGTGGAAATTTTGCCTATCCGGATCTTTCGCAGGAAACACCGGATACAATGGGTGCCTTATATGAGTTTGATAAATTTAATTTGATATGGGATCATGCAATGGGAATTGACAATGGCTTGTTTGGAAAAGATCATGGCATTGCATTCATTGGCAACAATGGAACACTGGAATTAGATCGTGGTGGTTGGGAAGTTATTGCTGAAAACAGGAGCAAAGAAAAGGTAATGGTTGAAAGAAAAAAACCAACAGACAATGGTTTACAAAAGCATTGGGAGAATTTTGTTGCTGCAATTAAATCAGGAAAACAGGATGATCTGAATTGTCCTGTTTCAACAGGTGCACATATTGCTACGGTTTGTCAATTAGGAAATATTGCATTCAGGTGTAAAGAAAAAATTACATGGGATAAAGCAAAACAACAATTGACAAATGAAAAATTGAATAAAGAGTATTTATTTGCACAATATCATAATGGATATAAACTTCCAAAGGTTTAATGCAGTTGAATAAGATCTTACGAAATTTTTTTTATTGCAACTCCTCTTTTAATGCAGCGATCGTTTTCTTTTCGCTACCAACAAAAATTTTATCCTTGATAATAATAACGGGACGTTTCAAAAAAGTGTATTCATCCAAAATGTATTGACGATAATCTTTTTCGGTCAGCTTTTTATCTTTCAATTTCCATTCTTTATACTTAATTGCACGGCGACTAAATAAAGCCTCGTAAGTTCCGGCCATTGTCTTCATTTCATCCAGCTGAGCAGGACTTATCTTTTCAAATTTGATATTCTGAAGTGTAAATTTTTCACCGATCAGCTTATCGAGTCCTGTTTCTTCGAACATGGCCAGGCTGGTAGTACAGTGGCCGATGGTGTAGATTTTCTTCATGCTGAGAATTGTTTTGTGGTTTTCTCGCAGCGAACGCAGCGAAGAAAAGCATTTGAGCAAATATATTATATAGTGTTTCTCTGCGATCGCAGTGAGATATAATGTTGAATAGGGAGCAGAAACCCGAACGGAGCGTCGCAAGGAACTCCCAATCAGGGCTCAAAAGCTGGTATCAAAATCTCTTTTCTTCATTCGTAAACAGGCCCGGCGTTTGCTGGTTATATTTGCATAATAAATTGTGAGCTATGATAAAAACAGGTAACCCGATCATCAGCATTTATACGGAAATGACCCCTAACCCGGAGACAATGAAGTTTGTGGCAAACAAACTTTTATATCCAGGTAAAAGCATTGATTTTCCTGATGTGGAAACTGCGAAACCTTCTCCACTGGCAATTGAATTGTTTGGCTATCCTTTTATTAAGGCTGTTTTTATTGCCAGCAATTTTGTAACGCTGACAAAAACTGCTGACACTGATTGGAGCGATGTGATCCCAAGTGTTCGCCAGTTTTTAAAAGAATATTTGGAAGAAGGCAAGCCTGTAATAAATGAAGAGGAAATAGTAACGAGCAAACAAGAAAGCAGCAATGAGATCAGCGCTGATGATGACGACGTGGTAAAACGTATTAAAGAATTATTGGAGAATTATGTAAAACCTGCTGTTGAAATGGACGGTGGAGCGATACAATTCAAAAGTTATGATGAAGGTGTCGTAAACCTGATGTTGCAGGGCAGTTGCAGCGGTTGTCCTTCATCGATGATCACTTTGAAAGCTGGTATTGAAGGAATGATGAAACGAATGATACCCGAAGTAAAGGAAGTAGTGGCAGAAGCTGAATAACCATTCATAAAGATTTTAGGAAATAACAGGGCGAACTTAATGTTCGCTTTTTTTATTTCTATATGTTTACCGGATAATAAATAGCCATGAACCAAACAAATGCGTATGCAATTGAGACTTCAGAACTCAATTACATGTTTCGCCATGGAAGAAAGGTGGTGAATAATGTAAGTTTAAAAGTTCCTGAAGGAAGTATATTCGGATTCCTGGGTCCGAATGGCGCCGGTAAAACAACCACGATACGACTGCTTACCGGCATGCTTGAAAACGATCGTGATAATATTTCCATCCACGGTAAATCATTAAAGAAAAACCTTCCCGGTGTTTTTGGAGGTATTGGGGCATTGATAGAAACTCCTTCACTATATCTTCATTTAAATGCCCGTGATAATTTAAAAGTGATCACCCGCCTGAGAAAAATGGATGAAAAAAAAGTTGACGAAGTGTTACAGGTCGTCGGCCTTTTTAATGACCGCAAAAGAAAAGCAAAAGAGTATTCACTCGGTATGAAGCAACGATTAGGGCTGGCAATGGCCTTGCTACCAGATCCATCTTTATTAATTCTTGATGAACCGGCAAATGGTCTTGATCCTGCCGGTATCATTGAAATTAGAGAACTGCTGAAAAGACTGAATAAAGATCATGGTAAAACAATTTTTGTATCGAGCCATTTATTGAATGAAGTTGAAAAAACATGTACACATGTTGGCATCATACATAAAGGTGTAATGCAATTCCAGGGAACAATGGCTGACCTCCAGGAAAGTGCCGGTCATGGTAAACTCGTCACGATAAAAGTGGATGATACAGCAAGATGGAAAAATTTGTTTACAGAAAAATATCCGCAGGCGACAGCTTTAGTAAGTAACGAATTTGTTTTACCGGTCGAGAACAGTGATGATATTACAAACATCACCCGTGAATTGGTGATGCAGGGAGTTCCGGTAAGAGGAGTTCGCACTAATGAAGGATTGGAAGAATGGTTTATTAAAATGACATCAAACTAATTGTTATGAATTTCTTTTCTGATTATATAAAAGCATTTAAAGCAGAGTGGTTAAAATTGAGAAACTCCGGAACATTTTGGCTGGTACTGATCATGGCTGCTTTTATTCCTGCGATCTTCACATTGGTCGGCTTGTTAACAACTGAAAGTGATTTTACATTTGTTGCTTCGGAAAATTCATGGAAAAGGCTTATCACCAGTTGCTTTCAGGGCTTTGGTCTTTTTTTCTTTCCAATTTTTCTTACGCTTCTTGTGATACGTCTTACACAAATGGAACATCGCGGAGGTGGGTGGAAGTTAATAGAAGTACAACCAATTTCTAAACCTTCGCTTTACCTGAGCAAATTCAGCGTGGCTATAGTGGTGGCATTCCTGTGTATCCTTGCCCTTATACTTTTTAGTTTACTAGGTGGCACTATTGTTATGTTGGTAAAAAACAGTCCTGGTTTCAGGCAACATTCAATTCCACTTGAATTCATCACTCGTTTCGGACTAAGATTACTCGTTGCGGGCCTGGGTGTTTTGGGTATTCAATATTTATTTTCTGTTGTCATCAGCGGATTTCTATGGCCTTTTTCTATCGGGTTGGTTGGCACAATTGCAGGATCAATATTTTTTGCGATGCGTAAAGTATTATGGTGGCCATACATTGCTCCGGGGCTTACGGTACTAAATCCGGATGGCAGTAGTGCGGGAAATTTTTTAATGTATTATGAGTGGCTAAGTATTACCTGGATGGTAACTGCATTATGGCTCGGCTATCAGTGGTATGTGCGAAAAACTTTTATACGGGCTTTCTTTAAACCCATTCCAAGGATCCTTTATATGCTTGTGCCCCTGGTTTTGTTCGTCGTAGTTTTTTTGTATATAAATAAGCCGATTCAACTTCCTTCACATAGTCGTACTGTGATCGCAGGAACTGTTGACTCAAAAGATAAATTTCAAACGGCGTATTTGTTTGCAGAGCCATTGATGGATACTGTTCTTGAAATTCCCATAACTGATAATCGATTTAGTACAAGCACGGATAAAAACATTCCTGCGGGTGTTTATTCATTTAGATTGGGCGCTATCAATCAAAAGATTTTTTTTGGAAACAAGGATAGTTTCTTCCTTAAAGTAAAAATTGATGGCATTAACAATAAGGTTACTTCAACAGGAACGAGGATCCCCGAAAATGAGTATTTAAGAAATGGGGCCGATAATAATGACAATGGTAGTGATAAATATATGCTGGAACGTTATGGTTCTGAAATGACACCAAAAGCATTTGCAGCCGAGGTTATGCGGCTTTGGAATGACGAGGTTGATAATCTGGATAATTATAAAACAGCAGATAATCTTAAACCAAACAATGATTTTATTGCTTTACAGAAAAAATTACTTTCTCTATACTACATAAAATTACTCGATGGTAAATATGCACAATGGTTCAAAGTATATCATCCAAGTGAAACATTAGAATTTCCAAAATCGGTTGATGCTATCAGGAATGCAGTTAGTTATAATGATAGCACTCTTCTTAGTTACTCTATGTATCGTGATAACATTGCTGACTATTATCTGCAGAAATATAAATTGAATCCTTCCAATGATACGGCTTATATCTCAAAAGTAGCAAGCGTATTACCAGCAAGCACATTAAGAGATTATCTTGTTTATAATAAAATAAAAGGACTTGTTGGCAGAACAAGGGATAGTGCAAGCAGGGAAATGCTGATCGCAAAATATCTTTCGGTTATCTCACAACAAAAAACACAGCAGCAAATACTGGCGCTGCATTACACGTTAAATAGTTTAACTCGTGGAAGTGCCGCTCCTGATTTTACTTCTACAGCATTAAATAAAGACACTTTCTCTCTTAAAAATTTTAAAGGACGTTATGTGGTGATAGATGTATGGGCGACCTGGTGCAGAACTTGTACCGGGCAATCGGCCATCTTTGAAAAGATTGCAGAAGAATACACAAGTCCTTCGGTTGCATTTGTTGCATTATCCATTGACGATAGTAGATGGGAATGGCAAAATGAAGCCAGTCAAAGATCGTTGCGTGTATTGCATTTGCGTAGTAATAACAAGGACCTGTTTAACAGATCTTATGGCATTGATTATATGCCCCGTTATATTTTATTAGATCCGGATGGTAAGATATTGAATGCACAAATGCCCGAACCAGGTAACCCTGCTTTTATAGAGATATTAAAAAGAGAAATTCCCGGATTGGCAAGCTTATAAGAAATGAAACATTTTTTTTTATTCTTATTTCATTTTTAAGTTTCTATTGCTGTGTTGCACAGGAACAATATTCTATTCAGGATCTGAAGTCGGGAAAATTTAAAGAAGACAGCAGCTATATTTATTCTCTTCCTTTTGAAAATAAAAAGAAAGTTTTTTTAATACAAGCTTATAACAGCAAGATGAGTCATAAAGGAGAGCTTGCATTGGATTTTAAAATAAAAAAGAAAACAAAGGTCTGTGCAGGAAGAGATGGCATTGTAACAAGTGCAAGGGGCGATTCAGATGAAGGTGGTTTGAAACCCGAGAATATGTCTGATGGCAATTATGTTTCAATTAAACATTATGATGGATCTGTTGCACATTACTGGCATCTTGTTAAAAACGGTGCATTAGTAAATGTTGGAGACACAATTATAAAAGGACAAGTGATTGGTTTAAGTGGTAGCACCGGCTATTCTGCATTTCCTCATTTACATTTTGAAGTGATAGGTTATGATGGAACAGGAGCTTATAAGCAACTACCAACAAGATTTTATACAAACAAGGGTATCATTTATTTACGTCCCGGTAAATTTTATAAAGCGGTGCATTGAACGTTTATATAAAAGGTTTGTGATACAAGTGTTCAATCCGTAACTTACAACAAACTTAAGGTTATGATCGTAGTATATATTATCCTCGGACTTATTGCCCTGTTGCTGCTTATTGCAGCGATGCTTCCTAAAAGTTTTAATGTTGAAAAATCAATGATCATTAACAAGAGTGTTAGTGATGTAATGAATAATGTTGGTGATCTTAGTCACTACAAGCAGTGGAATCCATGGCAGCAAATGGACCCGTCTGCCAAATCAACAATTACAGGTACTCCGAAAACTCCGGGTCACAGATATGAATGGGAAGGGAAAAAAGTAGGTGTTGGCAGCTTAACACTTAGGGATATTGACGAAAAACATATTCATTTTGACCTTGAATTTCTAAAACCATTCAAAGCAAAAGGCAAAGACAACTGGTTATTTGAGCATTGGGGTAATGGTAATGAAACAAAAGTGACCTGGCAAAACAGTGGTGCTCTTCCCTGGCCAATAGCAAGTTTGATGGGACCGAAGATCGTTAAAGATCTTAATGTGCAATTTGTAACAGGTTTGAAAAACCTGAAGAAATTATGTGAAGGATAATTCTAATTTTCTTTTTTGACCCAATTCACTTTTCTTTCTTTTAAATAATCAAGCACAAAATCAAAACAGTTTTTGTGTTTGCCGACAAGTTCTGGAGGAAATACTCCTTTCTCCGAAAAAAGATCCTGGGCAATTAGGTTTACAGCAGCAGTACAAGTGTAACCTGTTGTACGAGCCATTGAAGAAGTTTTACTTTCATCATCGTAATAGTCGAGCAAGCTCCATTCAACTGTTTTATCTTTTCCATTTTCTTTACCGATCAGTTTTACTTTCATCACGGTTAACTCTTCTTCTTCTAATCCAAGCTTCCATTCATTGAACAATATCTGTGATGTTACTTTCAATGGCGATATCATTGTACCATCAACATCAATAGATCTTTCATTAAAGAACCCGCTTTCTTTTAATGAACGAATGATCTCAACATGACCAGGGTATCGCATTGTTTTCTCTTTCTGATTTTTAATATGAGGCATTGTGTATAGCAACGAACGCAAACCATCCGTATTAAAAGCCTCTAATGTTCCTATCTCGTCGAAATGTATCCACTCTACTTCACTTAAAGCAGGTCTGACAACAATATGTCCATTCTCCATCAATCGTGCAGGTCGTATATATTCTTCTATTACGTCTGCTGGTGAAAATGGTGCTTTGTATTGAAATGGTTTTTTCCGCACTTTGGGTAAGCCACCAACATACACTTCCAGTGCTTCAATTTTCATTTCTTCATTATGATGACCAATAATAAAATTGCTCATACCCGGAGCGACACCGCAATCAGTTATTACAGTTACTCCTTTTTCTTTTGCAAGCTTGTCAAGTTGTAAAACATCTTCTGGAAAAAAAGAAATGTCAACAATGTTTTTTCCGCAGTTAATTGCAGCTTCCAGTGTTTTGTATCCCATAAATCCGGGAACGGCAGTCACTACGATATCAAATGAAGCTAGTAATTGAGGATATGATGAGTAATTCTGAAGATCTGATTGTTGTGTTTCAATTCGTGGGTTTCTTTTTTTCAGCAGATCAAGATTAGTATTGCTCACATCAAAGGCGGTAACATGATGACGTGATGCAAGATCCAGGGCGATAGCACTTCCTACCATGCCTGAGCCCAGTACTGCAATTTTCATATAGCAAACTTTTGGAAGTCAAAGATGCGAAAATTGTGGCTCTTCGATTTAAACCACGGAGGCACATAGCCACAGGGCAACACAGAGATAACTCCGAGATACTTTGTGAACTTAGTGTCTCTGTGATTATTTTTTCAGCAAGTTTCGGGTTGCTGTCGCTTTTGTATGTAAATAGTTTTGTGCTAAATTGAAAACAATGACAGATTACGAACGCATAAAAAAAGCAATTGAATTCATTCGATCCAATTTTCAGCAGCAACCTGATCTTGATGCTGTGGCAAAAGAAGTTTATTTAAGTCCATTTCATTTTCAGCGACTATTTAAAGATTGGGCAGGAGTAAGTCCCAAAAAGTTTTTACAATACATCAGTCTGCAACATGCAAAAAAGCTTTTGCACCAGCATAGTGTAAGTGATGCGGCTTATGAAACTGGTCTGTCAGGTTCAAGCCGTTTACATGATCTGTTTGTAAGTATAGAAGGAATGACGCCGGGAGAGTATAAAAATGGTGGCGAGCAATTGCAGATCAATTATAGTTTTGCAGAAACTCCATTTGGAAATATAATCGTTGCTTCAACCCCAAAAGGAATTTGTCATCTTGCATTTGCCGATGATGAAAAAGATGCATTGCAACAATTGCAGTTACAATTTCCAAATGCACAGTTCCGCCAGGTTGTTGACACAATACAGCAAAATGCTTTATTCTTTTTTACACAAGACTGGAAAGATCTTTCAAAAATTAAATTGCATTTAAAGGGAACTCCTTTTCAGATAAAAGTATGGGAAGCCTTATTGAAAATTCCAATGGGTGATGTGTCAACTTATTCGGGTATTGCAAATACAATTAATAATCCAAATGCATCAAGAGCAGTGGGCACTGCTATCGGCGATAACCCGGTTGCATTCTTAATTCCCTGTCACAGGGTGATTCGATCAACAGGAGATTTTGGACAATATCATTGGGGAAGTATAAGGAAAACTACAATGATAGGTTGGGAAGCTGCTAAAACAAATCCAGAAAATTAATTATGCAAAAAGTTCCTGCATAAATTTCCTGCAATTCTATCGAACACCCTGCTAACTTTGAAAGACAGATAAAATAAAATGCCAATAACCAAACTCTTTAAAGAATTTTTTGACAGTGAAAAAGCAGGTGGACTGATCTTGATCGGTTGTACAATTTTGTCGTTGACACTTGCCAACTCAAATTTTGGGACAGACTATCACCATTTTTGGCAAACTCAATTTGCAGGACACAGTGTTGAACATTGGGTGAACGACGGATTAATGACGATCTTCTTTTTATTGATCGGTTTAGAATTAGAACGAGAATTTTACCAGGGAGAACTTTCAAATTTTAAGGATGCACTATTGCCGATTTTTGGAGCTTTGGGCGGCATCATAATTCCAGCAGGACTTTTCATGTTGTTGAACTTTGGGACTGCGACACAATCGGGTGCAGGAATTCCAATGGCGACAGACATTGCTTTTGCAATTGGAATTTTGTCTTTGTTAGGAAACCGGGTACCAATTTCTTTGAAAGTGTTTTTAACAGCATTAGCGGTGATTGACGATTTGGGAGCAATTTTAATAATTGCTATTTTTTATACTAAAGCAATTGTTTGGACAAGCCTTTTTATTTCGTTAGGAATTTTTGCTTTGCTTTTAGTTTTCAACCGACTAAAAATTAGAAACTTAATTCCATATTTAATTGGCGGCGTTGCAATGTGGTATTTTATGTTTAATTCAGGAGTTCACGCCACAATTACAGGTGTTCTATTAGCTTTTGCCATTCCATTTGGTAATGGAGGTGAAAAATCAACCTCTTATATTTTGCAACATTTTTTACATAAACCAGTTGCCTTTATAATTTTACCTCTATTTGCATTAGCTAATACAGCTATCATTTTAAGTGATAACATTGGACAAACTCTAACGCAAAATTACAGTTTAGGAATTGCCGTTGGACTCATCGTTGGCAAACCATTAGGCATCTTCCTATTCACATTTTTGGCAGTAACATTTGGACTTTGCAAACTACCAGGCGATCTAAATTGGAGATCAATTTTAGGCGTTGGATTTTTAGGAGGTATTGGATTTACAATGTCAATCTTTATAACACTTCTTGCATTTGACAACGAAACCATAATCAACAATGCAAAATTTGTGATATTAATTTCATCTTTAATTGCAGGAATAATTGGATTTGTAAGTTTAAAACTAACATTGAAACAGCATCCATTGACTCCAGTGTGATTCAAGAATAGTATCATGCCAACCACCGAAGCTTTATTAATTTCGGCTGTTGTATACTATACATGGCGTAAATTATATGATTGACTTAAATAACATAAGAAGTTTTACAATAGACAGACCTGAGGGCTGTACCATATTTGGCCCTGCAAAAGAATTTGACAATCTCCCGGAAACTCATAAAGCACAAATTTTATTTTTAGACAAGGTAGCCAGCGGATATATCCTTGACTTTTTATTCTCTGCTCATATAGTCACAGGCGGCAGTTGGGCTCCTTTTGAAAAGGGCAACTTCAAAGAGGTAGATGAATTTTTTGACTTTAGACGTAACCAGGAAAGCAAACAGTCATTAAAAAAATGGCTTTATAAAAGAGGAATTCCCTTTGACACATGGGTTTTTGTTTTGGAAAACGGTAATAGCCATGATTTTTTAACAACATGGAAAATGGTTATTAAATATTCCGCTGACCTTTTTATAATGAATGATATGGTTGTTTTTGACCCCACATTAAACTGGTGCCTGTACTTTTTTCATGAAAATCAACTTTTCTTCGGAAGAGATAATGTTTACGATGTAACGGAAGATCATAAGCGAATGGAAGAATTAAATGAAAGAAAGAAAAAATACCCACAGTTTAAGCACCCTTATTTATAAACAACATCGGCGTAAAATTCTCATCCGCAGTGGTATTGTTAGACATAACTTCTTATTCCTATACAACTATTACGATAGTACTTCTTCCGTTACAGGTAGCAACTTTACCTGTGACATAAAACCCCAATATTTATTGATAGTGGAGAATTATCCTCATCTTATAAGAAAAAAGAATGTGCTAAGGCAAAAACACACAGCAATAAAATAAGGCTGAATTTTTGTTATGCAAACTTTACATTAAATCGATCCTACGAATGCTAGCTAAAACAGCAATGATCATTGATGATGATGAAGACCTTGGCCGTCTATTAATTCCGTTGCTCGAAGCAAGGAAGATATTGACTTTCCCTGTCTATTCGTTACACGAAGCTGAAGAATACCTCAGCTATATGAAGCCTACTGTCATTTTTCTCGACAATAGTTTTCCGGAAGGATTAGGGATAAATTTTATTCGCAATATTCATCTCGCAGATGAAGAGATAAAAATTATTATGATGACAGCTGATTCAGCGAAATGGATAGAAGAAAAAGCAAAGTCAGAAGGTATCAATTACTTTCTCAGAAAACCATTCAGCATGCAAACGATCAATACTATTCTCGATAAGCTCAAACTTGGCAGAAGTTAGACGATGCTGTTATCCCCTTGCTGGTGTTCAATTAACAAACTTCCTATGTTAAGGGTTTTGAGTTATTTTTTTATTATAGCCCTTCTTACGAAAACTCCTGGAGGATAGAAAATAGTAATTTATACCAGAGCAGTAGCATATATTTATGAATGACCTGCAAAATCAGCATCATGAATAAATTCAGCTTTTTCTTATCATTTGTTTTTTTGTGGCAATTCTCTATTGGACAGAAAGTCGAAACAGTCTACTTAAACACTAAGGACAGCACATCAAATTTGTATATTGTTATATATCCGCCTAAACTTCCATATAAAAGTTTTGCTTTTTTAATTCCGGGAATGTTTCAAAAGGCAAATGATGTGCTGGTGCAAACGGAATTACCAGGGTATGCTGCACAGCAGGGAATTTTAACCATCATCCCAACATTTAAGACAGGCATTTCTTCTTTTGGTTTCGACACAGCAACACAAGCTTCATTTCTTGAACTGCTTGAGCATGTAACAACTGCATATAAATTGAAAGGACTTAATTTTTATGTAGGCGGCTTTTCCATTGGAGGTACATGTGCTATAAAATATGCAGAGCTTGCATTCGCTAATAATTATCCTGTTAAACCATCCGCTGTCTTTGCAATTGATGCACCCCTTGATTTCGAAAGAATGTATAAAGGCATGTTACGTGAAATTAAGTTTCCAAATAGCTCTGAAGACCTTGTGGCAGAAAGTAATTACGTTCTAAAACGTGTCATGAAAGAATTTGGTGGCAGTCCATCAGAAAATTTACGCGAGTACCACAAAAAATCACCATACTCATTTAATGATACAACACAACACGCCATTAAGCCTCTTGTTAATTTGCCTATTCGCTTATATACCGAGCCGGATATTTTATGGTGGATCAATGAAGGAGTTGACTATTCATTAATGAATTCTTTTGATTTTGCAGCTATGACCAACGAATTAAAAAGAATGGGAAATAAAAAAGTTGAATTAATGATCACCACCAATAAAGGTTATAGAAAACCCGACAATACACGACATCCCCATTCCTGGAGTATTGTTGATCCCAAGGATGTTGTACAATGGATGCTACGTCAAAAATAACCGGTACTGAAGTAATACCTGCTTGTAAAGTTTCGTATATTTAATTACGATTCGATCTTATGCGGAAATTTTCAAAATATATTTATCTGTCGCTTACGGTTTTTTTCATGATATCGAGCATTAGCCTTTTGCTTGCATGGTTTGGCGGAGAACATAGTGTATTTAGAAATTTATTTAATGGTATATGCTTTTACGCGGCGCTAATTGGTGTTTTTATCATATGTATTCATATAAGCATTTTGACTCTGTATTTCATTGTAAAGTACTTAAGATACATCTATTTGCTGCTGAAGTACACCTTCATTGTATCGGCCATTAGCCTTTTGCTTGCCTGGTTTGGTGGAGAAGCAAGTGACTTTGGAATTTTTTTTATTGGTATAAGTTTTTATGGAACTTTAATTAGCATTTTTCTCTCAGTTATTCACCTGGTCGGTTTGATCCTGTCTATTGTTTTTAAAAACAATTCAAAGGCATAAACATGAGGTTCGTTCAGATACCCTGAATTTTATATCTTTTCTAGCCTTTCCAACGTCATCTCATTCTTAATATTCCCAGTATTCAAAGTAGTTCCCGGTTCAAACAAAACCACATGCACTTCCTCTTTTGCATTAGGACGATGTTCGACACCGCGGGGAATTATAATAAATTCTCCTTCATTAATTTTTACCGTCCTATCACGAAACTCCATATCAAAGTTTCCTTTCACTACATAAAACAATTCATCTTCATTATCATGATGATGCCAGACAAAGGGGCCTTTGAACTTTACAAGCTTTACCATTTGTCCATTGAGTTCCCCGGCAATTTTAGGGCTGTAGTGTTCAGAGAACTGGGAAAACTTTTCGGTAAGGTTTACTTTTTCCATTGTTTATTTATTGAATGGTTATAAGATCGGCTGCCGCTTTTGCTTTTTCTCTTAATTCATTTATATCTGAACCTGTTTTATCATAAGCCAATGCAACAGCCATGCGGCGGTAAGGTCGTGTGGTTGGTTTACCAAACACTCTTACATCAATGTTACTTTTATCCAATGCTTTTTCAATTCCTGTTATTGTAAAATGTTCAGCTGTTTTATTTGCCAATACAACGGCACTTGCACCGGCTCTTTCCAGCTTTATTTCCGGGATCGGCAATCCTAAAATAGCACGGGCATGTAATTCAAATTCTGAAAAATTTTGTGTCCCGGCCAATGTTACCATTCCTGTATCATGAGGTCGGGGACTTAATTCAGAAAAATAAACTCCTTTATCTGTTAAGAAAAATTCCACTCCCCAAATTCCGGAACCAGTTAATGCAGTTGTTACTTTTTTCGCCATATCACAAGCCTCTTTATAATCCTGTTCGCTGATCGCAACAGGTTGCCAGCTCTCCATGTAATCTCCTCTTTCCTGCCTATGTCCTATCGGCGGGCAAAATAATGTGTTGCCGTTCATCTGCGTCACTGTCAGCAATGTTATCTCTGTATGAAAAGAGATAAATTCTTCAATGATCACTTCTTTCAGATCGCCTCTTGAATTATTGATAGCATACTCCCATACCTTTTGCTGATCGTTCTCGTTTTTTAAGACACTTTGTCCTTTACCGGAAGATGACATCAATGGTTTTACCACACAAGGCAAACCAATTTCACTTACAGCATTTTTAAATTCTTCAATTGTCGTAGCATAAAAATATTTTGCAGTCCGCAATCCCAATTCTTTACTTGCCAGGTCGCGGATAAGTTTTCGGTTCATCGTAAAGTTGGCGGCTCTTGCGCTGGGAATTACTTTGATGTTTTGTTTTTCATATTCATAAAATCGTTCTGTTCTTATTGCTTCGATCTCCGGCACTACAAGATCTGGTTTGTGTTTTGAAACAATCGAATCCAATTGCTCGCCATTCAGCATATCAAGCACTTCAAAACCATCTGCCACTTGCATAGCAGGTGCTCCTGCATAACTGTCTGCAGCAATCACGGTTTGTCCCAATCTTTTTAATGCTATTACTAATTCCTTTCCAAGCTCGCCGCTGCCAAGCAGCAATATTTTTTTGTGCATGACGCAAAGTAATTTATTTACCAAATAAAAAAGTCTCCCGGTAGAGCAGGAGACTTACTAACCCGTAAATTTTTTTCAATAAAAGAATTGTTCTTTTACAATTTTCCCATTTTTTACTTCATACACAGCGATCTCTTCCATGTTCTGTCTTCCCATTCCCTTATAAGTTGCATCGATACCCATTGCAAAAGCAATATGATTGCCACCTATAACAGGATCACCCACCCAGCCGCCGTGAAACTCCTCAACAATGGCATTAAAATCTGCTCCTTTCTTTTTTATTGCATCCTTTCCTTTTACAGATTTTAACCCGGGAGAATGTGCGGGTTCAATGCTCTCTGCATCGTCGGCAAAAAGTTCTTCCTGTACCTGGTCCCATTTAAATTGTTTGAACAATTCGTTCATACGATTGGCCACTTCCTGTGTGGTCATTACTGCTTCTAGTGTAGACATAGACTTTGGTTTAAATGTTAAAAAAGGACAGAGAAGCTACGAATATTTTACAGCCGGAAAAATTAAATAATTATGAATGCCGAAATTTGCAGGATGGACGTAGCTTTAATCATTGTAAATAAATTTTAAGATTGAACTTTCCAATATTAATTTTCTGTTGCTGTTTTGCCGGTTGTGCTGTTAGCAATAATCCCCTGCGAAAAGAAGTCAAACAACTTCAAAAAGGTAATATTAAAGATGATACCAGTTTTGTATATTCTTTGCCATATGAAGATGGCGAATCGCATTTAATTGTGCAGGGATATTTTGGAATTTTTTCTCATAAAGAAAGAGCAGCATTAGATTTTAAAATGAAAAGGGGTACAAATATCCTGGCAGTAAGAGATGGAGTGGTTATAAGAGTAAAAGAAGACGGCTCTAAGGGCGGATGGAGTAAAAAATATCGTAACCATGGAAATAATATTGTTATACAGCACAGCGATAATTCCCGAAGTGGTTACTGGCATTTACAAAAAGACGGCGCTCTTGTAAAAGTGGGTGATACTGTCAGGCAGGGGCAAATAATCGGGCTAAGTGGTAAAACCGGTTATGCTGCTACCCCACATTTGCATTTTATTGTTTGGAAAAGTGACAGCCGAGGATGGCAGCAGGTGGCAACAAGATTTCAAACTTCAAAAGGAATAAAATATTTAAAATCCTGGAAATGGTACCGAAATAAAACATCTCCTGCACCAGGCATTTCCCAACCTACGGAAACCACGGGTCAATAGTGCCAATTTTTTACCGCTTACATTTGAAAAAAAAATCATTTTGAGTTTCCAGGAAATTTGGCAACAGTTTATTGAAGGAATGAAAAATACAACATGGCTTGAGTACGTAGCCGTGTTTGCCGGTATTGCAAGTGTTTGGTATAGCAGGGTTGAAAACATTTTGGTTTACCCTGTTGGTCTTATAAACACCATTATTTATGTATGGCTAAGTGTAAAAGGAGATCTGCTAGGAGAAGCTTCTGTAAATCTTTATTATACCGTTATGAGTATTTATGGATGGATGCTTTGGACAAAAAAAGACAAAGAACAACATACCATTGTTCATGTTAAGTTCTCAGATCGCCGTTGGTGGTTATATCAATTAGCTTTTTTTGCAGCATTTTACCTTACCATATTTATTTCGCTTACTTATTTAAAAAGATCATTTGCTCCAGGAGCCATTCCCTGGGCAGATGCATTTGCCAGTGCCACCGCATTTACGGGTATGTGGCTTATGACAAAGAAAAAAGTAGAAAGCTGGTATTGGTGGATAGCTACTAATATTGCCTCTATTCCTTTATACTTTGTAAAACATTATGCTTTTACCAGCGTATATTATCTTGTATTATTAATAATGGCCGTCTGGGGGTTAATTGAATGGAGAAAGAGGGCCGCATTAAAATAACATTATGAGTTATTGCACGTTCATCAATTCACTTAGGCCGGATGAGCAAAATGTTCATCGTGAGTACCATGATAAGTATTATGGTTTTCCTATTCATGATGATAATGAGCTTTTCTGTCGTTTGATCTTAGAGATCAATCAGGCTGGTTTAAGCTGGACAACCATTTTAAATAAACAACAAAGCTTTCGGAAAGCCTATCACAATTTTGAAATAAAAAAAGTTGCCGGGTATAAAGAAAAAGATTTTAAACGCCTGATGAATGATGCGGGTATTATCCGAAACCGTTTAAAGATCAATGCAGCAATTGAAAATGCAAAAACAATACTCAGGTTGCAAAAAGAATTCAAATCATTTAAAAACTGGTTGGACCATCACCATCCCAAAACAAAAGATGAATGGACAAAATTGTTCAAGCAAACTTTTCGTTTCACCGGCGGTGAGATTGTAAATGAATTTTTAATGAGCACCGGCTATTTGCCGAATGCACATGAAGAAAGCTGTCCCATTTATAAAAAAATAATAAAAGCAAAACCTGCATGGAAAAAAAGCCGCTGATAAAAGTAGCGGTGATCGGGCCTGAGTCAACCGGTAAAAGCACTTTGTGTGAGCAGCTTGCTCAACATTACAACACACAATGGTGCCCGGAATTTGCAAGAGAGTTTTTACTTACACATGGAACTGATTATACTTATGATGACTTGCTGTATATCGCCAAAGGACAACTAGCGATGGAAGATGAATATATTCAGTCGACAGTCGACGGACCACAGCCAACAGTTAATTCAAATTCATCATCCAATAGCTATCGGATCACCACTCACGATTCACCAATTCTCTTTATCGACACTGAAATGTATGTAATGAAAGTATGGTGTGAATTTGTTTTTGGGAAATGTCATAGATGGGTGCTTGATCAAATCATCGAAAGAAAATATGATCTCTATTTATTATGCAATACGGATCTACCGTGGGTAAAAGATCAGCTGAGAGAATATCCTGATCTTAAAACCAGGGATATACTCTATCATATTTATAAAGACATCATGATAAATCAATCAACGCCGTGGGTGGATATAAGCGGTGATTACGATGAAAGATTGCAAAAAGCCATTAAAGCAATTGACCAACTGATGGCAGGATAAAATATCCATTGTACATTCGGGCATTAATGAATTTATTTTTTCAAAAACATCATCGTTTACTTTTTTACAGTAGCTGGTTATTGCTGGCATTAGCTCAATCTGCTTCCACAGAACTAATTGCTGATGAAGCTTACTATTGGGTGTATTCACGTTTTCCCGCCTGGGGTTATTTTGATCATCCGCCAATGATCGCCTTTTTAATTAAAAGCGGTTATGCAATTTTTCATAGTGAACTTGGTGTAAGATTGATCTGTGCATTGCTTAGCACATTCACTATTCTTATTACCGAATCACTTACCGAAAGAAAAAATCCTTTTCTTTTTTATACCATCGTTTTAAGCATTGGTGTATTACAGATTACCGGGTTCCTTGCTGTACCCGATACACCATTGTTATTTTTTACTGCTTTATTTTTTTATACCTATCGTTCTTTCACAAAAAATACGAACTGGAAAAACACATTGTTGCTTGCTGTAGCCATCTGTTTGCTTTTTTATACCAAGTATCATGGGTTATTGATCGTGCTGTTCGCATTTTTATCAAACATTAAATTATTTACCCGCTGGCAAACATGGCTGACCGGGTTTTTTGTATTGGTGCTTTACGCCCCGCATCTTTTATGGCAATGGGATCATGATTGGGTAAGTTTCCGTTATCACCTATTTGAAAGCAATGTGAATGCTTATAAATTCTCTTATACTACCGACTACTTGTTGGGCCAGATCTTACTAGCGGGGCCGTTGGCCGGCATTATTCTTATACCTGCCGCATTTATCTATAAAACAAAAACACAAACTGAAAAAGCGCTGAAGTTTACATTGATCGGTGTTTATTTAATTTTTTTAATAAGCTCTTTCCGCGGAAAAGTGGAAGCCAACTGGACAATGCCTGCCCTGGTACCATTGATCGTTTTAAGTCATCAATTTATTATTGATAAAGTTTCATGGATAAAGCCGCTAAGAGTAATTGCATTCGTTTCTCTTATACTGATCATTGCAGGTCGTATTTATCTTGTTGTTGATATTGGTCCCGATAATTCAACGAGAGGAAGATTTCGTAATAAAGCCTGGGCAAAAACGATCGCAGAAAAAACAGGTGATATTCCGGTTGTATTTTATAACTCTTACCAACGGACATCCTTATTTTGGTTTTATAGTGGTAAGCCATCACATTCACATAATTCTTACTCAGACCGAAAAAGCAATTATAATTTCTGGCCAACCGAAGGTAACCTGCTCGGCAAAAAAGTTTTTACCGCTGATATCTATGGCATTCATACTTTTTCAGATTCTGTAAAAACAAAAAAAGGATGGGTGGGATTGACAATGGATTCGATGTATGCGGCTTTAGGAGCTATTCAAATTGTCCCGTCTGAAAAAACAATTCTCATCAATGAAGTAAAAAGAAATTCATTTAAATGCAATTCAAAAGTGCTTTATCGTTATGGAATGTTTTTAGATGCTGTTCCGGAATTGAGAACAGAATTATTTGCAGGTGTTTTTAATGGAAAAGAGTTGGTAAAAGAAATAAAAACCGAGATCACCGCTCAGAAAATTATTGCCAGCGCTGATCTATATATCCCTTTGGATTTTGAAAACATTGTTCCAGGAAAATATGTTCTGCGCTTTGGAATTAAATCAAAAAACTACCCGGTTACACACAACAGCAATAACCTTGAATTGCTCATCCGCTAGTTACTTTTTTTGTTTTTACAGGTGTTTTAGTATCAATGATCCCCTGTAGTTCTTTATCCCCTTCAAGGTTATTCATTTGCTGCAAAACCCATTGTCTTCTTCCTGCCACATAGTTTGATAATGGTTTGATCATATATCTTTTTGGATTGGGCAAACAGGAGGCGATAGTGGCTGCTTCCTGCCTTGTTAAAGATGCTGCCGGTTTATTGAAATAGGATCGTGATGCTGCTTCAATACCATAAATTCCTTTACCCATTTCAATCACATTCAGGTAAACTTCTAAAATTCTTTTCTTCCCCCAGATCAATTCGATCATAAAAGTAAAGTAGGCTTCAAGTCCTTTTCTTAAAAAACTCTTTCCTTGCCATAAAAAAACATTTTTTGCCACTTGTTGACTGATCGTACTGCCGCCGCGTATCCTGTTTGGTTTTCTCTTGTTGTATTCTGTTGCTTTTTTAATGCTCTTCCAGTCAAACCCACTATGATCGGGAAAAAGCTGGTCTTCTGAGGCGATCACAGAAAGTTTTGCGTTGTAAGAAATTTTTTTCCATCCAACATAATCTCTTTTTAATCCATCACCACCCATCCAGCTTGACAGTTGTGTTATCGTGAACGGCGGATCAACCCATTTAAAGAGAATGATACAAAATAGTTGAAAGAAAAAAAGGAAAATGAAAATTCGCTTGGTCCATTTCCAAACCTTTTTCAAAAAAATCTTTGACTTCATTGAGAATAGCTTTTAGATCTTATCTGCATAAAAAATCAATCCCCAAAGTAAAACAACGCCAAATCCAAGCAATACAAGACCATTAATGCGGCTGAGTATTTGAATATTATGGGGTGTAAGTTTTTTCCGGATCTTTTGGGCCATCATTACTTTTAAAAGATCTGTTGCCAGTACAAATGCCAGGCAGGTAACAAATGCAATGATGCGGTTTTCTGTTGTAAGAGTGATAAGTGTTGTAGATGTTGTAAGCCAAAAAATAAAAACTGCCGGGTTAAGGGTATTCATAAAAAAACCCGACAGGAATGTTTTTACATAATCCTTTTTACTGAGGTTTACAACCTGCACTCCGCTATCATCCACTTTTACTTTTTTGAAAAATATAAAATAGACGCCCATTGATATTAGAAAGGTGCTTCCAATGATGCCAATTAAATTCTTGTGCTGCACCATATAACCAAATACTTGTGTAAACACATTGCTGATCAGCACAAGTAAAATGTCCGAAGCGGAAACTCCCAATATAAATGCGATACCGCCACGATGCCCGTTATTAAGACTTTGTTTGAGAATTGAAAAAATAACAGGGCCCACTGATATGGTCAGTAGCAAACCAAGAGTAATTCCTTTTAGAACGGCTTCAAACATTAATAGAATCTTGTTGCTAAATTTAGACTTTATTAGTTTTTATTCGTGGCCCATGCCAAATCTTTTTACAATTATAAAAAATGCTGATTGAAGAGCAATGATCCAGATATTCAAAATGTATGATAGATGTGTGAGGCTAAAAATCGACGAGTAACCTTATTTTGCTCCATCTAAAAACCTGTTCCAATCATCGAGCATCTTTCCTTTCATTACCCTCGGAAATTTATGCTGGCTGCCAAGTTTTCCTTTCAACTCCATAAACTTCATAAACTTTTCTTCGGGCAATTGTTCAAGAAAAACTTCTTTTAATGCGCTGTCTCTTTCTGTAGCATAATCATCATTCAGTTTGCGCAGATGCTGGTCAATTTTATTTTTTAGTTCTTCTGTGTTGCATTTATCGTTGCTTGCTATATACCATTTGTGTGCAAAGAAACTTTCATAAGGAAATCCAACCACAGTGTATTCGGGGATACTGATATTTAATTCTTCGCTTACCAGTTCAATTGCCTTATTCATATTTTCTACACTCAGGTGTTCACCGGTAAGACTTAAAAAATGTTTTGTACGACCCGTGATCGCCACTTCGCAAAGTTCAGCGTCAACAAATTTTATTGTATCGCCGATCAGGTAACGCCAGGCGCCAGCATTTGTACTCATCAGCAATGCATATTCTTTTCCTTCCTCCACCTCGTGTATCATTTTTACTTCAGGATTTGCAGTAACATTTCCTTCCTGGTCAAAATTCTTATCGTCGAATGGAACAAACTCAAAGAAGATATTATTATCAAGAACAAGCTTCATTCCTTTTGCATGCTCTCTTGTTTTATAACCAATGAATCCTTCACTTGATAAATAGTTCTCGATATAAACGATCGGCTTGCCTAATAGCTTTTCAAATCCCTTTTTATACGGTTCAAATGCAACACCACCATGAACGAAGAATCCGAGGTTGGGCCATATCTCGTGAATGTTTTTCACTTTGTAATGCTCGATCACCATTTCCATACACATCTGGCACCATGCGGGTACGCCAACAATGTAACCGATGTCCCATTCACGGGCATGCTCAACTATTTCATTCAATTTTTCTTTCCAGTCTTTCATTGCCGCAATTCTTCCGCCAGGTTTATAAAAAGTCTGGAACCAAAACGGCCGCTTTTTTGCAAGTATGCCGCTAAGATCGCCGGCATACCAACCCGCCTTTCCTTTTTGAAGATCAGTTGCACCGCCAATCATCAGGAAGCCTTTTGTCATCGCGTTATAAGGAAGGTTCTCATAACTAAAAAGTGTGATCAGTTGCTTAACATAGTTGATGGTATTGCTGCGCAACATTTCTTTTGTAATAGGAATGTATTTACTCGCAGCCTCTGATGTACCCGAGCTAAGTGCATAGTATTTTATCTTTCCCGGCCATGTAACATCAGGAACGCCTTCCAGTGTTTTCTTCCACCACTCCGAATAAATTTTATTGTAATCATGTACGGGAACTAATTCCTGGAAACTTTTTCCGGGATGTTTGCTTAAAAGAATATCATCAAAACGAAATTGCTGACCAAACTCAGTGAACCTTGCTTTACGAAGCAATTTTTTTAAAACCCTGATCTGTTGTCGCCGCGGATCATTTTGTGGAATACGCAATGCGGCAGCGATCGCTTTAGGAATTTTTATGTCTATTATGTTGGCCATTAGGTGTTACTAAGTTACGATAGTTCAAAGGATTGGGAGCGAATATACAATGATGCGGGGAATAGCAATTTGATATGTGTTTAACGGAAAGGCAATGCAAGTATCGCCAGCATTTTCCGAAAACTTATTCCTGTTTGCAAAAATAAAAGATATGCTCCTGGTTTTTTGCCATAGTGCTTTTTTACAAACAATTTCATGGCGCCATAAAAGTCCTTTACGTATTTATAATTATAGGTTGTGCTGCCACCTTTTAAATGTGTAATACTGACCTTGCCGAGGTAATAATTTTTATATTCCGATTGACTTATGCGCAAACTGAGATCAATATCTTCTCCATACATAAAAAATGATTCATCAAAACCATTTACTTTCTCAAAGACTGTTCTTTTTATCATCATGAAAGCGCCGGATAAAACCTCAACAGGATTGTTTTCACTTTCTGGTAAATGACCCTGATAATATTCTGCTATCGTTTTTGAACCGGGAAAAATTGCTGTTAATCCGAATAGTTTATAAAAAGATGCCGAAGGTGATGGCAGGCCACGTTTTGATTCTTTTAAAAATTTTCCTTTTTCATCCAGCATTCGTACGCCTATTGCGCCGGCATCCTCATGCGTTTTTAAAAAAGAAATGCAATCTGTCAAACTTGCTTCTGATAAAACTGTATCCGGGTTGAGAAAAAGAATATAGTGACCGGAAGAAATTTTAAATCCCTGGTTACATGCTTTGGCAAAACCAAGGTTCTCATTATTAAAAATGAATTTTACTCCCTGGAATTTTGATGGCAGATACTCTTTGCTTTTATCCTTGGAATTATTGTCAACAATAATGATCTCACCATCTATTGTCTGTATAGCTTTTTGTACTGAAAACAAACAGTTTTCGAGTACCCTTATTGAATTATAACTCACAATAATTACAGACAGTTGCATAAATATGCTTCAAATCTAAATTCTAATCCCGACATATTTGGGGGCTGTAATCAAAATCCGAAAGTTATCTTTGCCCATGCTTAAACAAACACTTCTAGAGGCGGTAATGGCAGGCGGAGCAGAGCTAAAACGGTTTTTCAATGGCGATTTCAAAATTTCTCAAAAAGAAGGAATAAATAACCCGGTAACCGAAGCTGATCATGCTTCTGAAGCGGCAATAATTAGTATTATAAAAAAGAATTTTCCCGACCACCAGGTATTGGCCGAAGAAACTGGTGAACATGCCCGGGATTCGAACTATAAATGGATAATAGATCCGATCGATGGCACTATCAACTTTGCGCATGGTATTCCTCTTTGTTGTGTCGCCATTGCTGTTGAAAAGGACAACGAAATAATTATGTCTGCTGTATATGCCCCGATACTTAATGAATTATACTTTGCGGAAAAAGGAAAAGGCGCCACACTTAATGATAATAAAATTTCTGTTAGTGGAAAAACAACTGTGCTTGCATCAAATCTTGTAACAGGCTTTCCATATACTTATATAAATATGCCAAACGGCCCATTGGAAGTTTTTAGTCGTTTAGTAAGAAAAGGTATCCCCGTAAGAAGATTAGGCTCTGCCTGTATAGACCTTTGTTGGGTTGCCTGCGGAAGGTTTGATGGTTTTTATGAACATAAATTGGAAGCATGGGATAGCGCCGCTGGTTATTTAATTGTCGAAGAGGCAGGAGGAAAAGTGACAGATCATGAAGGAAAAAAATTTTCACCTTATCAGCATAGAATAATTGCTACAAATGGAAAGATCCATGATGAATTGTTAGGCGTAGTAAAAAATGAAATTGAATTATGAGTGAACAAAGAACTGAAATATCCTCCCTCGGAGAGTTTGGATTAATTGAACATTTAACCAACAACATAGAGTTGCAAAACGCATCATCCATCGTTGGTGTTGGTGATGACGCGGCTGTTATTGATCATTTTGGAAAACAAACCGTCATTACAACAGACCTTTTAATTGAAGGTGTGCATTTTGATCTTATGTATACTCCTTTAAAACACCTGGGTTATAAAAGCGTTATAGTAAACCTGAGTGATGTATATGCTATGAACGCCACGCCAACACAAATAACGGTGAGTGTTGGCATTAGTAACCGCTTTAGTTTAGAAGCGATCGATGAGTTTTATGAAGGTGTTTATGCTGCCTGTGAAAAGTATGGAGTTGATCTGATTGGTGGCGATACCGCTTCATCGCAAAAAGGATTTATAATTTCTGTGACCGCTATAGGAGAGGTGACACCTGAAAAATTTGTAAAAAGAAGTACCGCACAAAAAGGGGATCTGCTTTGCGTAAGCGGAGATCTTGGAGCGGCTTATGTTGGCCTGCTTTTTTTAGAGAGAGAAAAAAAGATATTCGTGGAAAATCCTGCGATCCAGCCTGATCTTGAAGGACAGGCATATGTTGTTGGTCGGTTATTGAAACCGGAAGCAAGAAAAAATATTATTGAGTTCCTTGAAACACAATCCATTACACCTACGGCAATGATGGATATCAGCGATGGGTTAAGCTCAGAGATCTTACACATTTGCAAACAAAGCAATTTGGGTTGTATTTTGTATGAGGAAAAGATCCCTGTGGCTGAAGAAATGAAAAATGCGGCGTTCAAATTTGAAATTGATCCAACCGCCTGTGCTTTGAGCGGTGGTGAAGATTACGAACTATTATTTACCATTCGTCAATCTGATTTCGATAAGATCGTTTTAAGTGAGGAAATTAGTGTGATCGGTTATATGACCGACGCTGCAGATGGAGCGAAAATTATTACAAAAGGAAACAATACATACCCCATCACTGCACAAGGCTGGGATGCATTGAAGAAATAATAAGTTGAGTTCGTATATGAAAACTTTTAAGAGACGATATGCCATGAGCAGGAAGCTTCCTTCGTTATCATTGCCAATTGCCAGTTTTTTAATGGCAGTTGTGTTTTTAAGTTCATGTTCTGTCTCTAAATCTTCTTTCACTCCTTCAAAAAAATATTCTCCTGAACAATTAAATAAAGATTACGCCATCTTTCGTGGGGCATTGGAAGAATCACATGCAGGAATTTATTGGTACACGCCAAAAAATGAAATGGATAATTATTTTGAATGGGGCAAAAGTCAAATAAAAGATTCTTTGAATGAAGAAGATTTCAGAAAAGTATTAGCCTATGTTATTTCAAAAATTAATTGTGGTCATACTGTAACGAGAAGCTCAACGGCATTTATGAGATACCGTGATACAAGTGTAAATAAAATTTTTCCGCTTAGCTTAAAGATATTTCCAGGGACATCTGTTACGGATGATACGGCAACAGTTGCCGCTAATCTCATTCGAAAAGATACTGTACTTACAAGAGGGGTCGTTGTAAAAAAAATAGACCATCGGCCGATCGAAACTATTATCGATACGCTTTTCCAATATATTTCAAGTGATGGTCATAATATGACACACAAATTCCAGAGCTTAAGTAACCGTGGAGGGTTTGGCGCAGCATTCACCTCTATATATGGGCAAAAAGAAAATTATTTTATTGATTATCTCGGCAATGATGGTGTAGAAAAAACAGCAACAATCGCTTCTTATAATCCAAGAGCAGATACCGTCAACAGGATCGCTATATCCCGTTTTGCAAAAACATCCCGTACAGAAAGAAAAAAACAGATCATGCGGGCAACGAGAAACCTGAGAATTGATTCGACTAATAATGCGGCCTTCATGGACCTCGGTTCTTTTGGCCGAAATTTAAAACTTAAATCTTTTTTCCGGAAGTCCTTTAAAGAAATGCAGCAAAAGGGAACAAAGAATCTTGTTGTTGATGTGCGTGGAAACGGCGGAGGCAGCGTTACTAATTCTACATTCCTGACAAAGCTTATTGCTGATAAAAAATTTAAAGTCGCAGATTCTCTTTATGCTAATACAAGGAACAGCCGCTATAAAAAATATATTGATGGCTATTTTTTTAATCGCTTTTTTATGTTCTTCGTAACAGCGAAAAAGAAAGACGGAAAATATCACTTCGGTTATTTTGAACGTCACTACTTCAAGCCTAAAAAGAAAGATCATTTTGATGGTACTGTGTATATTTTAACAGGAGGAAATTCTTTTTCCGCAACAACATTATTTACACAAACTGTAAAGCCACAGGAGAATGTTTTTGTAGTAGGTGAAGAAACGGGTGGTGGCGCCTATGGAAATACGGCCTGGTTAATTCCTGATCTTACCATGCCTGAAACAGGAATTCGTTTTCGGCTTCCATTATTTCGTTTAGTAATTGATAAAGATATTCCGAAAGATGGTCGTGGTGTGCAGCCGGAAGTGATCGCTATGCCGACAACAGAAGCAATACGACGTGGAGCAGATTATAAAATGGAGAAGGTGATGGAGCTGATCAAATCACATCAATAACATTCATATTGTTGTCAAAGACAACAAAAGAAGCTTCATAACCTCTTCCTACCAACCCGGTTTTATCATCAATTCCCAAAACTCTAGCTGGATATAATGAAGCCATTCGCAAGCTTTCTTGTATATCAATACCAACATGCTCAACACAATTTTTCACAGCCTTCATCATTGTCAATGCAGAACCCGACAATGTTCCATTGGGTAAAGTATACCTGTCGTTTTTAAATTCGTGTTGATAGGGACCATCCATTGTCGCTGATACAGCATCGGTGATCAGCCAGATCCTCTCTCCTAAAATTCTTTTGCTGATCTTGATGGCGGTATAATCCACATGAACTCCATCAGCCACCAGGCTGCAACAAACAGACGGGTGATCATAAATAGCGCCAACCATTCCCGGTTCACGGCTTTGAAATTGTGACATGGCATTGAATAAGTGTGTTGCTATATTTATTTTCTCAAGGCCTTTCATTGCTTGCTTATAAGTTGCGTTCGTGTGGCCCGCAGAAATAATAATTCCATTGGTTTGTAAATAGTCAACTATCTCTTCATCCACCATCTCTGGTGCAAGTGTTATCATTTTTACTACTCCTTCCGCTTCATCGATCAACTTTTTTGCCTCATCCAAAGTTGGCCTATGAATATATTCCAGGATATGAGCACCCCTTTTTTCAGGATTGATCCATGGTCCTTCCAAATGAAGACCGGGCATTCCTTTTCCGCCTCCATTCAAATATTGTTTTGTGATCGTAATTGCTTTGCTAAAAACTTCTGAAGAATTAGTTGCTGCTGTCAATAAAAACTTTGATGCTCCGCCTTGCAAACAATATTTATAAGTTGCTTCAATCGCTTCTAAGGAAGGATCAGCAGAAAATAAATATCCGTTTCCCCCGTATATCTGCAGATCAATAAATGCCGGTGCAATATTTTTTCCACCCAGATCTCTTACTTCATAGTCATCCGGCACATCGGTATCATAAACAAATCCAACTATGACGCCATCATTGATAAGAATTGCGCTGCCGGTAAGAATTTCTTTGCCCGTATAAATAGTTCCGTTAGTTAATACTTGTTTCATGGTTGTATCATAAAATTATCGCCGTCTTTCCAAAATGGAAGCTTTGCTCTTACTTCATCAAGTTTTTCTTTATGAAGTGTTATGGTAAAAATATCTTCTTCATGTGATTTTGTGTGTAATATTTCACCCATTGGATCAACAACCATGCTATCGCCGCTGTGATAGATATTGTTTCCATCATTGCCAACGCGGTTTATTCCCACAACATAGCATTGATTTTCGATCGCCCTTGCCTGTAACAAAGTTTTCCATGCATGATTTCTTCTTTCTGGCCAATTGGCAACATAGATAAGCAGATCATATTCTGCCTCACCCCCCGACCCCCTCTCCTGACGGAGAGGGGGAGCCTGGCGACTCCAAACAGGAAACCTAAGATCATAACAAACAAGTAAATTAATTTTCCATCCTTTAACAGACGCTATTAATCTTTTAGTGCCGGGGGTAAAATCATTGTCTTCTCCTGCATAACCAAACAAATGTCTTTTATCATAAATGCCCGACTGACCATTGGGCAACATCCATATAAGCCTGTTAAAATAATTTTCATTCTCTTTTATAATCACACTTCCGGTAAGAATAACTTTTTTTTCTGCGGCAATTCGCTTCATCCATTTTATAGTTTCCTCATCCATTGTTTCGGCAAGCTCTTTTGGTTTCATGCTAAAGCCGGTGCTGAAGGTTTCTGGAAGAATAATTATTTCTGTTTTACCGGTAATGCTATTGATCTTTTCTTCAAACATTTTTCGGTTTGCAGCAGCATCTTCCCAGTGTAATATTGTTTGAATACCCGTTATAGTGAGAGTTGACATTTGCCCTGCCTTTATTTTGTAAATAAAATTCTTTTCCCGAAGTCTGATAAATATTTTTCTACTCTTTTATTCGAAAAGACAATATCAAGATCAGCATCATAAGACCTCGCAACGTGAGGAAAACAATCTCCTTTGTAAAAAGTTATCGCCTCTTTACTGATAAAAATATTTTCTTCGCCTGGCTCCATATTGCATTCAGCAAAGTTCTCAATGATGAAAGTAGAATCTTCTATAAACTGTTTTTCATCATCCGCTTTGATCTCGTTTACCCTTTCTTTTATTCTTTTACCTCTTTCTTCAAGAAGTATTTTTTTGACTTCTGTTAGTCCCTCTTCTGTAAACAGCGCTTTTGCTGTTAGTGGATCGCCATTTTTTGAATTAAACCCAAAATATTGCTTGTAATATGTCGGGTAAGCTCCCATACTTTCTATTTCTAAAAATATTGACAGAATGTTGGCATTGTTTACTTCAATCGTGTACGACATGTTGGTGTATCCGGATTGTCCGATTGAGTCATTGTTTTCTATAAATTTTATTTCATCGAAAATCTTTTTCTCTGAGGTTTCTGTTATCGTAGAAAAAAGAATTTCCTCCTGCAGATACTCATTTATCTTTTTGTCAACAGCTTTATTATTACTTATAAATACCGGAAAAATAAGGTTTGGATTGTTAGGATCTGATCCTCCCTTCAGCGTTCTTACCTTAAACTGGGCAGACGCAGCAAATTGCAATAACAGAAAAATAAAAAATGATATGATCCTTCCCTTGTACATACATACCGAAGTTATGTAAGTTCCCGGATTGCCATACCACTCCACCCATCACATTAACCTTTTCATCTCACAGCATTTCTGTATTTTTCGGCCTTAAATCTTTCAATATGCTGTTTATAAAAGATGCTAAAAAATTCAGCTTGCTAATTGTTGTACAGCTTGTTTTTATTCTCCTTTTTGCGCAACCCGGCGTACCGGTGACCAAGTGGACTCCTGATGGCGGCTCCTATTATGTTGTTGAAAAAAAGGAGATCGTGAAGATCGAATTGCCTTCACAAAATAAAACGGTTTTCATCAGCAGAAAACAATTGATCACAAAAAACGGTGATACATTAAGCCCGGTTAGTTTTCAACTTTCTTCTGATGGAAAGCTTGCATTGGTGTATACCAATACACAAAAAGTATGGCGTTACAAAACCCGTGGTGACTATTGGTTATTGAATTTAGTAAGCGGTGATCTGAAACAAATGGGAAAGGGAAGACCAACAGCAACATTACAGTTTGCTAAATTTTCTCCAGATAACAAAAAAGTAGCGTATGTAAGCGAAAGGAATATTTATTCAGAAGACCTGGCAAGCGGTGTAATTAAAAAACTTACCAGTGATAATGGAACAAAGAAATTAATTAACGGAACTTTTGATTGGGTGTATGAAGAAGAGTTTTCCTGTCGCGATGGTTTTCGTTGGGGTCCCGACAGCAAAAGCATCGCTTACTGGCAGATCGATGCCAACAAGATCCGTGATTATTATATGCTGAACACAACTGATTCGGTTTATAGCAAAGTAATTCCTGTTGAATATCCGAAGGTCGGCGAGCCTCCTTCACCTGCACGTATCGGTGTGGTAAATATTACAACAGCGCAAACAAAGTGGATGAAAGTTCCGGGTGAGCCTGATCAGAATTATTTAATAAGAATGGAGTGGGGTAATGCAGGTGAAATTGTTTTACAACAACTGAATCGTAAACAAAATGAAAGCAAACTTTTGCTTTGCAATACCAATACCGGTGATGCAAAAGTTATTTATGCAGAAACCGACCAGGCTTGGGTAGCAACGATCAATGAATGGAGAAGCGAGGTAAGGGGTTGGGATTGGATCTCAAAGGGAAATGAGTTCATATGGACCAGCGAAAAAGATGGTTGGCGTCATCTATACCGTGTAAGTAAAGATGGGAAAAAAGAAACATTGATCACGAAGGGAAATTATGATGTGATCGATCTGCTTAACATTGATGAGAAGAACGGGCTTGTTTATTTTTATGCATCTCCATCAAATGCAACACAACGTTTTTTATATTCTGCAAAATTAGACGGCAGCTCTCCTGCTGAAAGAATGTCTCCCGATGGTGAAGAAGGAACACATACTTATGAAATTTCTCCCAATGGAAAATTTGCCCGTCATAGTTTTTCAAATTATTATACACCGCCATTGACAGAATGGGTCACTCTGCCCGATCACAAACCGTTTAAAGAGGGTGACGATATAGCAAAAAAGATAAAGAAAGAAAATAAAGAGAAAAGCAATATCGCTTTTTTCCAGGTAACAACGGAAGAGGGTGTAACAATGGATGGATGGCGCATTTTGCCAAAAAATTTTGACAGCACAAAAAAATATCCCGTTGTTTTTTATGTGTATGGTGAACCCGCTTCTACAACCGTAGATGATAGTTATGGCGCTGCCGGTAATTTTTTATATGATGGCGATATGGCGGCTGATGGATATGTACAGGTTTCATTGGATAATCGTGGCACACCTTCTCCAAAAGGAAGGGAGTGGAGAAAATCCATTTATAAAAAAATAGGCCAGTTAAATATCAAAGACCAGGCACTTGGCGCTAAAGAAGTAATGAAAAAATGGAATTTTATTGATACAACCCGTGTAGCTGTTTGGGGATGGAGTGGCGGTGGTTCATCAACATTGAACCTGATGTTTCAATATCCCGATGAATACCAAACAGGGATCTCGATAGCACCTGTTACCAGTTCTTTATTGTATGATAATATTTATACCGAAAGATATATGGGATTGCCACAGGAGAATATGAGTGATTATGAAAAAGGCGCCGCATTAACTCATGCAAAAAATTTAAAAGGAAACTTATTATTCATGCATGGTACAGGCGATGATAATGTACACTATCAAAATATAGAAAAGCTGGTAGATGAATTAGTGAAGCATGGAAAGATCTTCCAGATGATGAGTTATCCAAATCGTACTCATGCCATTGGAGCTGATGTTGTAGGTGACCCAGCAGTTAAACATCTTGGCAAATTGTATTCTAAATTTCTTAGAGAAAATTGCCCGCCCGGTGGAAGAACAGAAGAACAAGTAAAAGCATCGCAGACACAGCCAAAACCATTTTAAAGAGATCGATAATATTATAAAAGGCGCTAACCGGCGCCTTTTTGTTTTTCTGCAAGCGATTTAATTTCTATTGCTATAAGAGCCGATTCGTATCCTTTAAGCAAAAGATGATCCCTTGTTTTTGTCATCTTTACATACAGGTTTGTTCCTTCCCCTTTTATAGAATTCCATCTTTTTACCGCCAGTTTATGAAGTGTTTGTTTGTATTTAAGATCATCTATTTCATCCATCGCCGCAGTAATACAATACTGACTGATCTGTTTATTCTTTAATTCTGTTTTAATTTTTATTCTGCCCCATTGTTTTATTCTGAATTTGCCGCCTGCAAATGCTTTTGCAAAACGTTCTTCATTAAGACAATTTTCTTCGATCAATTTTGAGGTTAACTCTTCTATCTCCGGCTTTCTTAAGCCAAGTAAATAGCCTTTCGTTTTCACTTCGCTATGGCAGCGATCCTGGTAGGCACAATAATGCTTTAACTTCTGGTACGCCTGGTCTTTTGTTAATGATTTTTTGGGTAGCATTTTCTAATTCCGGCCTCAAATGTAAGCCTCGTATCCTGCTGCTAATTAATAATCCACAGTGTTTTTATAAATGTTGGCTATTATACAAAAATCATTAGCTTCGCCTCAAACCAAATGCAAGATGAAATTTATTG